>Ga0070659_100000053_pt1 | contig 90608 bp, 87 predicted proteins | sample KBSC23metaG_FD_64666 | JGI IMG/M metagenome (GOLD analysis project Ga0070659, IMG submission 64666) | Corn rhizosphere microbial communities from Kellogg Biological Station, Michigan, USA - KBS C2-3 metaG | ecosystem: Host-associated > Plants > Roots > Rhizosphere > Soil ... | reverse complement strand
CGAGCACCGTCCGTCTGTACATCCCATGGCTGTCGAGAGGGACAGTGGTCGCGTGACGGGGCATCGCCGGACAGCGTGCCGGCCGGCGGGTCGGCGATGCAATGGGACCTTGGTCCTAGCGCTCCGCGCGGTGGCGCTCCATCCACAGCGCCGCCTGCGTGCGGTCGGTCACGCCGAGCTCGCGGAAGACCTTCGTGAGGTGCGACTTGACGGTCTTCTCGCTGATCTCCAGACGCCGCGCGATCAGCTTGTTCGGCAGACCCTCGACGAGCAGGTGGAGCACCTCGCGCTCGCGGGCGGACAGGCCCGCGAGCGGGTCGGGCGCGGTGCGGGCGTCGAGGATCGTCCGCGCAGCCCGCGGATCGAGCGGAGACTCTCCCCGCGCTGCGGCGCGGATCCCCTCGGCGACCTGGGCGGCGTCGACGTCCTTGAGCAGGTAGCCGCATGCGCCGGCCTCGAGCGCGCCGACGATGCGCGGGCGGTCGGAGAACGAGGTCAGCACGAGCACGGCGGTGCCGGGCAACTCGCCGACGATTCGCCGTGTCGCCTCGATCCCGTCCAGCGTCGGCATCTCCAGGTCCATCAGCACCACGTCAGGCCGCTCGCGCCGCGCCGCCTCGACGGCCTCGGCGCCGTCGGCGGCGACGGCCACCAGCTCGACGTCGTCGAGCGCGGCGATCAGGCGCCCGAGCCCGTCACGGATCACGCCGTGGTCGTCGGCAAGCAGCACGCGGATCACGCCGGCAGCTCCAGCGTCACGGTCGTGCCGGCGCCCGGCGCGGAGTCGACGCTCAGCGCGCCGCCGGCCTGCGCCGCGAGCTCCTCCAGCAGCCGCAGGCCGACGTGGCCGGCGGTCTGCGCGCGCTCGCGATCGGACAGCGCGAAGCCGCGGCCGTCGTCGCGCACGACGAGGCGCGCGACGCCCGGCGCGGCGCACGTGAGCGCGATCGACACCGCCTGCGCGTCGCCGTGCTCGCGCGTGTTGCGCACCGCCTCGCGCGCGACGCGGTAGATCAGCGCCATCGCCGCGTCGTCGGCGTCGCGCTCGTGCGGCAACGCCCGCGGATCGACCTCCAGGCGGGTCTGCACGCCGGCGGCCTCCAGCGGGCTCAGCAGGTCGCTCAGCGCGGCGTCGAGCCCGGCGCTCGCGAGGTTGGGCGGGTGGATCTCGAGGAGCAGCGTGCGCAGATCGCGCACGCCCTGGCGCAGGCGCTCGCCCGCGTCGCGCAGCGCGGCGGCCTCGGTCGCGTCGCCGCGACGCTGCGCGGCGTCTGCGGCCGGCGCGAGCCCGAACGCCACGCCCGCGAGGTCCTGCACGACGCCGTCGTGCAGGTCGGCGGCGATCTGGCGGCGCTCGCGGTCAGAGGCCTCGATCGCGCTCGCCAGCAGCGCCTCGCGCTGGGCGTGCTCGCGGCGCAGTCGTCGCGCGAGCGCCCACGCCAGCGGGACCTGGAGCAGCAGCAGCACGAGCAGGCCGCCGAGCAGCGGTGGCGCGAACGCGCGCAGCAGCCGGGAGGCGTTCGCGCGCACCGCGCCGTAGCGCTCGTAGATCTCGAACAGCACCTGCCGGCCGTCCGGGGTGCGGATCGTCGTGTAGGCCTCCAGCAGCTTGCCCTGCGAGCGCTCGTAGCGGTTCTCCGGCTTCGAGAGGTCGCTGACCTCGGCGTCGGCGCCGCCGGTCTCAAACAGCTCGACCTCGTCGGCGCCGAGTGCGTAGCGACGGCCGACAAGTTGGGGCGCATCCGAGTAGAGGACGCGGCCGTCGCGCGACCACAGCTTCACGCGCACGACCGGGCCGGCGAGCACCTGGCCGAGCACGACGTCGTCGAGCCGCTGCAGCGCGCGCCGGGCGCCGCGCAGCACGCCGTCGGTGAGGCCGGCCGACTCGACGATGCGCCCGTCGGCCTCGACCCGCTGGCGCGTCTCGCGCACCGCCTGGTCGAGCGCGACCTGGCGCAGCGCGAGGTAGCCGCCGACGGCGATCACGGCGAACGCCGCGACGCTCGCGAGCATGAAGCGTGAGATCGCGCCGGGCACCGTGCTGTCCATCCTGCCCAGCGCGGCGGCGGGATGCACGGGCTCTGGGACCTAAGTCCCATTGCGACCCCGACCGCGCGCGGCGCAGCATGGCGGCCATGAACCGACTGACAGGGAGGCCCCCGATGCTTACGAAGGCACGCACCACCGCACTGACGCTCGCACTCGCCGCGCTCGCGGCCGCGCCGACCGCCGCGCTCGCCAGGCACGGCGCCGACGACCCCGCCGGCGACGACCACGGCGCGCACGTCGAGCCCGGCGACGATCACGGCGGCGCCGTCGGCGCCAAGGGCGGCTCGAAGGCGACGCGCGTCGCCGGCAGCTGCACCGACGGCTCGACCGCAAAGCTGAAGGTCAAGCCCGACGACGGCCGCCTCGAGGTCGAGTTCGAGGTCGACCAGAACCGCAACGGCGTGACGTGGTCCGTGCGCGTGCGCCGCGACGGCGTGCTCGCCGTCAGACGCAACGCCACCACGCACGCCCCGAGCGGCTCGTTCAGCGTCGAGAAGAAGATCGCCAACCCGGCCGGCAGCGACAAGATCGCCGCCCGCGCGACGAGCCCGAGCGGCGAGGTCTGCACGGCGTCGCTGACGGTCTAACCGGGGCGCTCCGTCAGCGTCGCGCCGACACGCGACAACGCTCCGATCCACGCGGCCGCGGCAACGCGGCCGCGGCAGGGTCCACCGCGGCCGCGAGGGCGAGCATGTCTTGATGCCGGTCAGCGACGGGTATGCCGACGATCGGCTGATGGTGCGCGATGTCGTTGCGGAGTTGCGAGATGCGGTTGAGCTGGCCGGCGACGTCTCTGCGCGTCCTGGAGCCGTGAGGAAACGCACGGTGCAGCGAGGTCTTCCACAGCTCGTCGTAGCGGATTCCCACCAGCCGCGTCCAGAAGCTGAGCGGCAGGCCCGCGACGACGCGGGCGCGGGTCACCGCACGATCCAGTCGTCTGAGGCGGGCGATCGCGTCATCGACGGCTCTCAGCTCACCGGGCATCAGCACGGCCGGCTCCACGAGCCAGGAGCGCACGGCGTTCACCGGTTCGTCTGGGCGTCGGAGAGAAAGAACGTGCTTGCGGTCATCGTGTACCAGTGCTAATAATTTGCCTACGCCCCAGCCCCGCCTCTGCCCTTACGGGTATGCGCCTGGGGCGATTCACGTTTAAGCGACGATACGAGTCGCTGGTCCCGCGGTCTACACCATTTGCATTTGCCACTATATGAATGTGATTAAGCAAGCGGCGGGTGGTGAGACCGGGTGATCGCGAAGCGCATCGCGCTCGCCGCGGCGGCGGCGTTCGTGACGGTCAACATCTGGACCGGGGCGCCGCTGGTGGCGCTGTGGGTCGGCTCCCAGGCGGCCGGACCGAGCGGGCTGAGCATGACCGCCGTCGGCGTCGTCGTGGTCGTGCTGATCGCGCTCGTGCTGGCGCTGACGTGGCTGCTGACGCGCATCAACGACCGCTATGACGCGCTCACCGGTCGCACCGCCGACCGCCGCGTCTCGCCATGGATGCGCTCGATGCGCGGCGAGCGCGAGGACTACACGCGACAGAAGCAGGGCATCAGCGCGATCGAGCGAGTGGTCGTGCTGAGCGTCACCGCCGCGGTGCTCGTCTTCAACGTGTGGTTCTTCTTCTTCGCCGGCTCGCCGCTGGACTGAGACCTCCTACGCCCGCGCCGGCTCGGGCTCCTCTTGATCGGCCCGCAAGGGCGCGCCGGAGATCGGGCACTGGTAGTGCGGCGGCTTCTCCGGCTCCGGCTCCAGCACGTGCGGGTCGATCGTCAGCCACGCGAGGACGCCGCCGGCCGCCGCGAGCGCGGCGGTCGCGACCATCGCGACGTGGAAGCCGTGCGTCATCTGCGCGGGGTCGTAGAAGGCGTCGCCCGTCAGGCCGCCGACGAGCGGCAGCACCGCCACCGCGAACAGGCCCGCGACGCGCGAGACCGCGTTGTTGATCCCCGACGCGATCCCGGCGTGGCGCGAGTCGGCGGCAGCCAGCACCGTGGCCGTGATCGGCGCGACGACGAGCGTCAGCCCGCCGCCGAACACGAGCATCGCCGGCAGCACGCTGCCCACATACGAGTCGCCCGGGTCGATTCGCGTCATCAGCAGCATGCCGGCCGCGATCACGAGCGGTCCCAGCGTCAGCGGGATCCGCGGCCCCACCTTCTGCGCCAGCGCGCCCGAGCGGGCCGAGAACAGCAGCATCAAGGCGGTGATCGGCAGCGAGGCGGCGCCGGCGGCGAGCGGCGTCCAGCCCAGCGAGATCTGCAGGAACGCGACGAACAGGAAGAAGACCCCGCCGAGCGCCGCGTAGACGACGACCGTCACGAGGTTCGCGGCGCTGAACTGGCGGTTGGCGAACAGCGCCAGCGGCAGCATCGGATTCTCGGTGCGGCGCTCGTGCAGCACGAACGCCACGAGCGCCAGCACGCCGCCGACGGCGGCGACCCACACGCCCGCCGTCATCCCGTCGGGCCCAGAGATCAGCGCGTACGTGGCGCCGCCCAGCCCGACCGCGGTCAGAAGCGCGCCGAGCACGTCGAGGTGCCCGTGCGCCGTCGGATCGCGCGTCTCGGGCACGCGGCGCGGCGCGGTCAGGCACACGAACAGCCCGAGCGGCAGGTTGATGAGGAACACCGCGCGCCACGAGACCGCGTCCACCAGGTAGCCGCCGAGCAGCGGGCCGAGCGCCGCGCCGACGCCGGTCAGTCCGGACCATGCGCCGATCGCCCGCGCGCGGTCGGTGTGCTGAAAGCTCGCGTCGATCATCGCCAGCGCACCGGGCGTCAACAGCGCGCCGCCGACCCCCTGCAGCAGGCGCGCGGCGATCAGCACCTCGCTGGTCGGCGCGAGCGCGCACAGCGCCGAGGCGAGCGTGAACCAGGCGGTGCCGATCACGAAGATCCGCCGCCGGCCGATGCGGTCGCCGAGCGAGCCGCCGAGCAGGATGAACGACGCGAGCGTCAGCAGGTAGCCGTTCAGCATCCACTGCAGTTCGCTCGTGGTGGCGTCGAGATCGCGGCCGATCGCCGGCAGCGCGACGTTGACGACGGTCCCGTCGAGGAACGCGATCCCCGAGCCGAGCACCGCGATCGTCAGCACCCAGCGGCCGGCGCCGCTGTCGAACGCGACCGTGCCGGCGCTCGGCTCGCTCACGCCGCGGCGCTCGCGGTCTGTCGTCGCGCGACCTCCTCGCGCACGCGCGGCGCGACCTCGGTCCCGAGCAGCTCGATCGCGCGCAGCACCTTGTCGTGCGCGAGCCCGCCCATGCCCATGTGTGCGAGGAAGCGCGTGTGGCCGAACAGCTCGTGCTGGGCGAGGATCTTGTCCGCCACCTGCTGCGGATCGCCGACGAACAGGTGACCGCGCGGCGTGCGCCCGGCCTCGAACTGCTGACGCACGAGCGGCGGCCAGCCGCGCTCGCGCCCGATGCGGCTCATCATCGCCGCGTAGGTCGGGAACATCTCGTCGGCGGCCTGCTGCGCGTCGTCGGCGAGGTGCGCGTGCGAGTTGATCGCGAGCTGCGCGCGCTCGGCGTCGTGGCCGCCGCGCCGCAGCGCCTCGCGGTAGAGGTCCGCGAACTGCACGAAGCGGGCCGGCTCGCCTCCGATGATGGCGATCACGAGCGGCAGTCCGAGCAGCCCGGCGCGCACGACCGAGGCGGGCGTGCCGCCGACGCCGATCCACACCGGCAGCGGCTGCTGCACGGGGCGCGGGTAGACGCCGGCGTCGGTCAGCGGCGCGCGGTGGTGCCCCGAGCCCGACCACGTCACGCGCTCGGACTCGCGCACCGCCAGCAGCAGCTCCAGCTTCTCGGCGAACAGCTCGTCGTAGTCGTCGAGATCGAAGCCGAAGAGGGGATAGGACTCGGTGAACGACCCGCGCCCGGCGATGATCTCGGCGCGGCCGCCGGAGAGCCCGTCGAGCGTCGCGAACTGCTCGAACACGCGCACCGGGTCGTCCGTCGAGAGGACGGTCACCGCGCTCGAGAGGCGGATCCGTCTCGTGCGCGTCGCCGCGCCCGCCAGCGCGACGGCCGGCTGCGAGACGGCGAAGTCGGGCCGGTGGTGCTCGCCGACGCCGAAGACGTCGAGCCCGACCGCGTCGGCCAGCTCGATCTCCTCCACCAGCTCACGCAGGCGGTGGGCGGGGTCGCCGCTTTCCGGAACGTCCGCGAAGCTCGTGACGCCGATCTCCATCCCGTCGAGCCTACGCGCTGACGGTGGATCTGCGCGGGCCGGCAGGCGCAGCGGTACGGTCGCAACCACCATGCATGTATTCCTCGCAGGGGCCTCCGGCGCGATCGGCCGGCAGCTGATCCCCCTTCTCACCAGCAACGGGCACACCGTCACCGGTACCACGCGCAGCGCGAGCAAGGCGGATGCGCTCCGCGCGCTCGGCGCCGAGCCGGCCGTGCTCGACGGCCTCGACCGGGACGCCGTCCTGGCCGCCGTCGCGGCCGCCAGACCCGACGCGATCCTCCACGAGATGACCGCGATCGAGACCCTCTCCGACCTGCGCCGGCCGGATCGCGCGTTCGCCGCCACCAACCGCCTGCGCACCGAGGGCACCGACAACCTGCTCGCCGCGGCAAAGGCGAGCGGCGTCGAGCGGATCGTCGCGCAGAGCTTCGCCGGCTGGCCGTTCGCGCGCGAGGGCGGTCCCGTCAAGGACGAGGACGCACCGCTCGACCCGCACCCGCCCAAGCGGATGCGCTCGATCCTCGACGCCATTCGCCACGTCGAGCGGGCGACGACCGCGGCCGGCGGGATCGTGCTGCGCTACGGCGGCTTCTACGGCCCCGGCACGAGCGTCGCACCGGGCGGCGAGCAGTGGGAGATGGCGCGCGGACGCAAGGCGCCGATCGTCGGCGACGGCAACGGCGTGTGGTCGTTCTGCCACATCGAAGACGCCGCCACGGCGACCGTCGCGGCGCTGGAGCACGGCCGCGCCGGCGAGATCTACCACGTCTGCGACGACGATCCGGCGCCCAGCCGCGAGTGGATCCCCGTGCTGTGCGCGGCGGCGGGCGGCAAGCCGCCGCGGCACGTGCCCAGATGGGTCGCGCGCCTCGCCGGCGAGCACGTCGTCGCGATGACGTGCGAGATCCGCGGCGCGTCGAATGCAAAGGCGAAGCGCGAGCTGGGCTGGACCCCGCGCTGGCCGAGCTGGCGCGAGGGCTTTGCGGCGCTCGCGGGCTAACCCGCGGGCTCGAGCGGCGAGCAGACGACGATCTGGATCGTGCGCTCGTCGAGCGTGCGTCGCTCGTAGTCGGCGTATGCGCGCGTGAGCTGCTTGGCGAGGCCGAACAGGCGGTCGCGCTCGGAGCCGTCGGCGAGCACACGTGCGCGGTAGCGGCCGCCGCGGCCGCGCGCCTGCAACGCGACCTCTGGATTCGCGCGGACGTTCGCGAGCCAGGCGGGGTGGCGAGCACGACCATAGTTGGAGGCGATCAGGACGACGTCCTCGTCTGCCCCGTCGGTGAAGTAGAGCAGCGGCGTCACGTACGTTCTGCCGCTCTTGGCGCCTCTGTGCGTCAGCAGCAGCATCGGCACGCCCGGCACCGACTGCAGCCGCCCGCCGCTGCGCCGGCCGAGCGACCCATCGATCCGCGGCGCGACGTTGATCACGTACCAGCGGCCGAACGAGCTGAGCGCGAGCGGCTCCAGCAGCGCCTTGCGCAGGCGGCGCGGGGCGGTGGGGTCGACGGGCGGGACGCGCATCGCGCCCAGCGTACGCGGCGCCCGCGGGCGTCGTGCCGGTTAGCCTCTCGCGCCATGCCGAAAACCAGAGCGGGAGAGCTGGTGACGGTCGCCTACGAGCTGCTGCTCGCGCAGGCGCGTCGAGCGCGCGAGGAGATCCTGCTCGTGAGCCCGTTCCTGTCGGAGCCGGTCGCACGCGAGCTGGCGCGTGCCGCAGACGCCTCGCGGGCGCGCCGCCGGCGGCTGCTGACGAGCTTGGGCGCGGCCCCGGTGGCGGCCCGGGTGCTCTCGCCGAGAGGCCTGCGCGTCCTGCTCGACGCCGGCTTCGAGCTGCGCAGCGCGCGCGACTTGCACGCGAAGGTGTCGCTGGTCGACGTGCGCTGGGGCCTGGTCGGCTCGGGCAACCTGACGATGAGCGGGCTCGGAGGCGATCCGCGACGCGCGAACGCCGAGCTCGGCGTGGTGCTCGCCGCGGATCAGGTCGCGGCCGCTCAGCGCATCGCCGAGCGGTGGTGGAGGATCGCCGAGCCGCTCGACGCGGCAACGATCGGCCGCTTCCCCGAGCCGCCGCCCAGGCGCGGCGGGGACACCGCCGAGCAGGCGATCGGCCCGTCGCTCGGACGCGAGCTGGCGCCGGAGCTGGAGACGTGGCGGGCGCACGGGCACAGCAGCGGCCGCTGGCTGAAGATGATGCACGACACGCCCGAGCGCACCCAGGAGTGGTGGCGCGACGTGAGAATCGTCGCCGACTCGCACCGCAGACGGGCCGACGGGAGCGTTTACTACAGCCCCGCGTACGAGCTCGGGGATCTGCTCGTGCTGTACGTGATCGGCTTCGCCTGCCCGGCGATCTTCGAGGTCACGCGGACCGCCCGCTACGAGCCCGAGCGGGTGCGGCGCGACCCGCTCGCGCTGCCCGACGACTGGAGACGGTGGGGATACGTCACCGAGGTCAGGTGCAAGCACGCGGTGTCGCGTGCGCAGGCGCCGAGGCTCGACGCGATCGACGTGCACTCCGACTCCGTCAGACAGCACGGCCGTCTCCATCTCAGCCTGCAGCAGTTCGAGCTGGCGCGCCGGGCGATCGTCGGCGGCTAGCGTTCCGGCGATGCCGGTCAAGTTCGGCCTGTGGCGGATCGACGACGGGGGACCCGTCCCGGTCCCAGTCGAGACGATCGCCTCCGAGGAGCGCCTGGAGGAGCTGATCGAGGCGCGCATCGACATCCTCGGACTCGGTCCGCTCCTCCCGATCGGCCGCCAGCTGATCACCGACTACGGCAAGCGCATCGACCTGCTCGCGATCGACGCGCAGGGGGACCTCTACGTCATCGAGCTGAAGAAGGACCGGACGCCCCGCGACGTCGTCGCGCAGGCACTCGAGTACGGCTTCTGGGTGCAGGATCTCTCGCTCCAGGCGATCGCCGAGCTCTACGAGCGCACACATGAGGAGGCGCTCGAGACCGCTTTCGGGCAGCACTTCGAGACGGAGCTGCCGGAGGCGGTCAACACGGCGCACAGACTCGTCGTCGTCGCGACTGGGATGGACGTCAGCACCGAGCAGATCGTCGAGTACGTGCGCAGCCACGGCGTGCCGATCTCGGTCGTCTTCTTCCAGCACATGCGCGACGGAGAGCGCACGTACCTGGCGCGCTCGTGGCTGAGCGATCCGGAGGTCGACGTGACGGCGCGCTCGGCCCGCAAGCGCCAGGAGCCGTGGAACCGCGAGGACTTCTTCGTCGCGGTGGGCGAGGGGCGCCACCGCAACTGGGACGACATGCGCCGCTACGGCTTCGTCAGCGCCGGCCACGGCGAGAAGTACCGCAAGGCGATGAGCAACCTGTTCGAAGGAGCGCGCGTATGGGCCGCGATTCCCGGCGTCGGCTACGTCGGCGTCGGTCGCGTGCTCGCTCCGGCTGTCGGAGTCGCCGACTTCACCGTCGAGCACGAAGGCGCCAGCGTGCCGATCCTCGACCTCCCGCTTGCGGCGCCGCACATGGGCGAGGACGCCGCCGATCCGGAGCAGTCCGAGTACCTCGCGCGGGTGCGGTGGATCGACACGCGCCCGCGCGAGCGTCCGGTGTGGGAGAAGGGCATGTTCGCCAACCAGAACGTCGTCGCGAAGCTGCGTCAGCCGTTCACGCTGCAGCGGCTGCCGGAGCTGTTCGACCTCGGCGACGACCGGCCACCGCAGGACGCCCGCACGGCCTCCTAGACGAGCTCGACGCGGTTCCCGTCAGGGTCGTGCCGCGCGCCGGCGCTCGCCGGCTCTGCCGCCGCGACGGCCAGGTGGGTATGTCGCGTGGGCGGCCGCTCGTCGGCGACGAGCGCGAACGATCCGAGCTCGCCGGGACGCTCGACCTGCACACGCGTCGGGTTTGAGTCCCGCACGCGCCAGCCGGCTGCCGGCGCGAGCGCGGCATACCAGTCGCGCGCGGCGGCGAGGTCGGCGACGCGGATCCACAGGTGATCGACGGCGCCGTCGCGGCGGACTTCGCCATAGGTGACCGCCTCGGCGCTGTTGCCGGCGGGATCGAGCAGGAACGCGCCGTAGTAGTCATGCACGTACTGCGGTCGCGGGCCGGGTGGGCCGTCGTCGGCGTAGCCGGCGCGCAGGCCGGCCTCCCAGAACGCGTCGACGGCCTCGCGGTCGGGTGCGGCGAAGCCGAGGTGCAGGCCCTGCGTGGGCGGGTGCCGCTCGTCGGCCTGGACGATCGTGAAGTCTTGCCATGCGATCCCGCGGCCGTCCGCGTCGCGCTCGGTCGGCGCGATCGGCAGAGCGCCGAGCACGGTCGTGTAGAAGCGACGCGAGGCCATGAGGTCCTCCGCTCGGATCTCGACGCGCGCGAACACGCCATCCACTGTAATTCCTCAGGTACGGTCGGCGGATGAGCGATTACACAATCCGCAGGCTCGCCGACGTCGCCGACGCGTTCGGCGGCAGATATCCCGGCGAGATGCGCTTCATGACCGAGGATCTCGGCACCGAGCAGGTGGCGGTCACGCATCGGCGCATGCCGCCCCAGAGCGGCGGCAAGGGCGGCTACGGGCATCGTCACCGCACGCAGGAGGAGATCTACTTCGTGATCTCGGGAGCGCTGCAGTTCAAGCTGGGCGACGACGTCGTGGACGTCGAGGGGCCGGCCGCCGTGCGCGTCGCGCCGCAGGTCGTGCGCTCGGTCTGGAACGACGGGCCGCACGACGCGGAGCTGCTGATCGTCTCGACTCGCCTCGACGACGCCAGCGGCGACGGCGAGATCGTCGAGGGCTTCTGGCCGGCTTAGGGGTCGCGCCGCGCGGGGTCGTCGGCCGGCAGCACGTCGCAGGCCCAGCTCGTGCGCTTCCAGTCCGGCACGGGCTGCTCGCCGTGGGCGTCGGGCACGAAGCGCGAGCGCTCGACGAGCGCCATGCGGTGGATGTAGCGCGGGCAGTTGGGAAAGACCTGCGTCGCGCGCACGCGCACGACGAACTGCGCGCCTGGATAGGAGGCGGCGAGCGGATCCTCCTCGTCAATGCTCGCGACGCCGTTGAGCCGCAGGCGCAAGGGACGCTGCGCGGTGAAGTCGATGAACAACAAGCCGACGTGGGGGTTGATCGCGAGGTTCCCCATCGACAGGTACATCCCGTTGCCGTCGTAGTTGGGGAAGGCGATCGTGCAGCTGTCGAGCACGCGCACGAAGCCCGGCTCGCCGCCCTTGTAGGAGCACTGCGGCCGGCCCTCGGCGTCGGCCGTGGCGAGGAAGAACATGTCCATCCGCTCGATGAACGCGCGGTCGTGCTCGTCGATCTCACCGTGCTGGAGGAAGCGCTCATCGAGCCGGTCCGCGAGCCGGCGCGTGTCGAAGCGGTCCTGCAGCCGGCGGGCCCCGTCGTGGTAGGAGGCGCTCATCGCGCGAGCGTACGCCGTTCGGGCGGACAGCGGGGCTAGAGTGCTCGCCGATGCTGCGCGTGGCCGCCTTCCTCAGAGGGATGAACCTCGGCAGACGCCGCATCTCCAACGCCGACCTCAGAGCGCACGTCGAGGCGCTGGGCTTCGCCGACGTGGCGACGTTTCGCGCGAGCGGCAACGTGATCCTCACCGCGCCGGAGGACGACAAGCTCGACGCGGTCGCGCGGCGACTGGAGGCGGGTCTCACCGAGGCGCTCGCCTACGACGTGCCGGTGTTCGCGCGCAGCGCCGAGCAGGTGCGCGCGATGGCGGCGCTGCACCCGTTCAGCAACGACGAGCTGGCGGGATCAAAGGGCAAGCCACAGGTGATGTTGCTCACCCAGGCGCCGAGCGCGTCCGCGCGCAGAGCCGCGCTCGCGCTGATGCCCGACGGCGACCGCTTCGTCTTCGAGGCCGACGAGCTGCACTGGCTTCCGGCCAGCGGGCTGTCCGACACGACGCTCGACATGAAGGCGCTCGCCAAGGCGATCGGCCACGCGACCGTGCGCACGAAGGGCACGATCGAGCTGATCGCCTCCAAGCACTTTGCGCCGTGAGTCGCGGCGCGCAGCCGATGCCGCTCGCCGCCCGCCTCACCGCGCAGCTGCTGGCCGGCGCGCCCGCAGACGACGCCGTCGCCGTGGCGGAGCGGCTGCTGGCGATCCAGGCGCAGGACCCGAGAGGCGCGCGGCTGGCGATCCGCGCGCGCACGCTCGGAAGCGGCACGACCGCCGCCGACGTCGATCGCGCGCTCAGCGACGGCAGCCTGCTCGTCTCCTGGCTCAACCGCGGCACGCTCCACCTCGTCCGGCGCGAGGACTGGCCGTGGCTGCATGCGCTCACGACGCCGCCGCTGCGCACCGGCAGCCTGCGCCGGCTCGCGCAGGAGGGCGTTCCGCCGGACGCTGCGGACAAGGGCGTCGCGGCGATCGAGCGCGCGCTCGCCGACGACGGACCGCTCACGCGCGAGCAGCTTCGCGAGCGCGTCGACGCCGTCGGCGTGCGCACCGCGAGACAGGCGCTCGTGCACCTGCTGCTGGCCGCGACGCTGCGCGGCCTGATCGTGCGCGGGCCGATGGTCGGCTCGAGACACGCCTACGTGCTCGTGCGCGACTGGCTGGGGGAGGACGCGGGCAAGCCGATCGACCGTGACGCCGCGCTCGCGGAGCTGGCGCGTCGCTACCTCGCCGGCCACGGCCCGGCGAGCGATCGCGACCTCGCGCGCTGGGCCGGCCTGCCGCTGCGCGACGCGCGCGCGGGGCTGAGCGCGATCGCACCGCAGCTCGCCGAACGCGGCGACGGACTCGTCGAGCTGGCCGGCGCGCCGCCGCCCGCGCAGCTGCCCCCGCCGCGGCTGCTCGGCACGTTCGAGCCGCTCCTGCTCGGCTGGTGCTCCCGCGAGGACGTGCTGGGCGCCAACACGCAGGTCGTGACGGTCAACGGCATCTTCCACCCGGTCGCGCTCGTGCGCGGGGGAGCGGTCGGCATCTGGAGACTGGCGAACGGCGAGCTGACGCTCGACCCGTTCGTCCGCGTCGCGCAACGCGACCTGGCAGCGCTCAGACGCGACGCCGCCGACGTCGCGCGCTTCCTCGGCGGGTAAGCCGCAGCCATCGCACGGGGTTCCCCCGGATGAGGGCGGTGGGGCCCGCTGACAAGGTGGCGCCATGACGGGGCGCATGCGGGAGGTGACGGTGCAGGCGATCGACGCGACGCGGCTCGAGCCGCTGATCGGCGCGGCGCGGATGGCGCACTACCTCGCCGAGGCGGCCAAGGCGCGTGAGCTGCTCGCCGGCCGCTCGGTGATCAGCGTCAACTCGACGGCAGCCGGCGGCGGCGTGGCGGAGCTGCTGCAGTCGCTGCTCGCCTACGCGCGCGGCGCGCGGATCGACGCGCGCTGGCTCGTGCTCGACGGCGATCCCGAGTTCTTCGCGATCACGAAGCGGATCCACAACTGGATCCACGGCGTCCCCGGCGACGGCGGTCCGCTCGGCGCGGCCGAGCGCCGCCACTACGAGGCCGTCGCCGACCGCAACGCGCAGGATCTGCGCGCGCTCGTGCGGCCCGGCGACGTCGTGCTGCTGCACGATCCGCAGCCGGCGGGGCTCGCGCCGGGGCTGCGCAGCCTCGGCGCGACGGTCGTGTGGCGCTGCCACATCGGCGCGGACGCGCCCAACGAGTGGACCGAGCGCGCGTGGGCGTTCCTGCGGCCCTACCTGGCGGAGGTCGCCGACGCGTTCGTCGTCTCGCGCCTGCCGTTCGCGCCGCCGTGGGCCGACCCGGCGCGCGTGCACGCGATCCCGCCCTCGATCGACCCCTTCTCGGCCAAGAACCAGCCGATGGATCCCGCGCAGGTGCGCGCGGCACTCGTGTACGTGGGGGTGCTCGCCGGCGAGGTCGACGGCCCGCATGTCGTGTTCGCGCGACGCGACGGCTCCACGGGACGCATCGACCGCCATGCCGACGTGCTGCAGACCGGCCCGCCACCGCCGCCCGACGCGCCGCTCGTCGTGCAGGTCTCGCGCTGGGACGCGCTGAAGGACATGGAGGGCGTGATGGTCGCGTTCGCCGAGCACGTCGATCCCGGGCTCGGCGCGCACCTGCTGCTGGCGGGCCCGGTCGTGACCGGCGTCGCCGACGACCCCGAGGGCGGGGCGGTGCTGCGCGCGTGCATCGACCGCTGGCGCCGACTGCCGCACCATGCGCGCAGCCGCGTGCATCTCGCTTGCATGCCGATGGCCGATCCGGACGAGCAGGCGGCGATCGTCAACGCGCTCCAGCGCCACGCGACGGTTGTGCTGCAGAAGTCGCTCGCCGAGGGCTTCGGGCTGACGGTGTCCGAGGCGATGTGGAAGTCGCGCCCGGTGATCGGCAGCGCGGTCGGCGGGATCGTCGACCAGCTCCGCGACGGTGAGGACGGGATCCTGCTGCCCGACCCGACCGACCTCGCCGCCTGCGGCGCCGCGATCGAGCGGCTGCTGCGCAACCCGCTCGAGGCGGCGCGGCTCGGCGCGAACGCCCACGCGCGCGTGACCGACGCGTTCCTCGGCGACCGCCACCTCCAGCGCTACGCGAGCCTGTTCGGCCGGATCGCGGCCGCGCCGGGCGCGGTGACGTCTACGACGCCCCGATGAGTCCGCCTGGGGGCGCGCCTACGCCGGCCACGTGGCCGGCTCCGACACCCCTGCCTGCGCACGGTCGGCCTCGCGGTCGAGCACCGCGAGGAACGCCGCGACGACGTCGGCGTCGAACTGCGTGCCGGCGCAGCGACGCAGTTCGGCGCGCGCATCGGCGGCGCCGATCGCGTCGCGGTAGGAGCGGTCGCTCGTCATCGCCTCGTAGGCGTCGGCGACCGCGACGATGCGCGCCTCCAGCGGCAGCTCCTCGCCGGAGAGGCCGTGCGGGTAGCCGGCCCCGTCCGGTCGTTCGTGGTGGGCGAGGACCCACGCCTGCACGTCGCGCAGCGACGGATGCTCCAGGATCTCCGCCCCCAGCTCGGGGTGGCGGAGGATCACCGCACGCTCCTCGTCGGTGAGCTTGCCCGGCTTGAGCAGGATCGCGTCCGGCACGCCGACCTTGCCGATGTCGTGCAGCAGGCCGGCGAGTCGCACACGTCCGACGCGGCGCTCCGGCATGCCCAGCTCGCGCGCCATCAGCTCGGCGTAGCGGCCGACCGTCTCCGAGTGGCGCGCACTGCCGCTGAAGCGCACGTCGACCGCTTCGGCCAGGTCGAGCACGACCGACAGGTAGCGCTCGGCCTCGACGTCGCGCTGCTCGCGACCGCCGCGGCCGCCGAGTGCGGCGTGCAGTGCCGGGCTGTAGATCACGCTGCGGTTGCGACCGCTCTCCTTGGCGCCGTAGAGCGCCTCGTCGGCGGTCCGCACGAGCGACGCCGCCGTCTCCCCGTGCGCCGGGTGACTGGCGATCCCGAAGCTGATCGTGATCGGCACGGTCGCGTCGGCGAACGCGTCGCGCACGTGGCAGCGCAGCCGCTCGGCGACCGCGAACGCCGCCTGCGCATCGCTGCCCGGCAGGATCACCGCAAACTCCTCACCGCCGATCCGCGCCGGCACATCGATCTGCCGCACCCCTTCGCGCAACAGCACCGCGACCTGTTGGAGGACGGCGTCGCCGATGTGGTGCCCGGCGCGGTCGTTGACCTCCTTGAAGTGATCGAGGTCGCCGGCGAGCACGCTCATCGGCGTGCCGCCGCGGCGGGCGCGCTCGAGCTCGAGGTCGAGCAGCTCGCGAAAGCCGCGGCGGTTCGGCAGCTGCGTGAGCGGGTCGGTGCGCGCGGCATCGGAGAGGCGCGCGATCAGCAGCTCGACGTGGGCGCGCATCACGCGGATCACGATCGCGGCGATCGTCATCGTCGCCATCCCGACGATCCACCAGGCGCCGGTGCCGGCCTCCGGCGGACGCGACAGCAGCAACGCCCCGTACAGCGCGCCGACGAGCGCCATCTGCGCCAGGCCCACGCGCGTCTCGAAGAAGTAGGCGGAGTAGAGGAAGATCCACAGGTAGAAGCAGACCAGCGGACTCGGGTGCTCGGCCGAGCACCACGCCACGCCGGTCACGAGCACGCTTCCCCACGCGAGCAGGAACGGCAGCGCGCGGTGCGGGACATGCCGCAACAGCATCAGCATCAGGCCGCCGACGAGGTAGGCGTTCAGTGCGATCGCGAGCAGGCCGGCCTCGCTCGCGTCGGCAGCATGGGGGAGGGCCAACGTGACGAGCACGAGCGTTGCGCCCGCGAGGTAGAAGCTCGCCAGCACGAGCACGCGCACGCGGGCCTCGAACGTCCCTCCCTGCGACGGCTGCAGCATGTCGGAGAAAGCCGACATGGGGCACTTGTCGGCGCTTGTTGCAGTTCGCATGAGCGTTGGGACGCCACGTCAGTCCGCTGACTGACGGACGAGCAGGACCTCTCCCGCGCGCCTTGAACGGCTTCATGCAGGACTCGAACGCCGCGCCGCTCGCGCCGATTCCGGAGACAGGTGTCGCTCTCCCTCCGCACCCGCTCGCTGGTCCTCGCGCTCTCCGCCGCGCTCCTGCTCGCCACGTTGCCGGCCTCGGCGCGCGCGGCCACGGGCGGCGCCGCGGCGCCGTCGCCGACGGTGCGCGACAGCGGCGGTGCTGCGCCCGGCACGATCGCGAAGAAGCGCCATCGCAAGCCGAAGCCGCGCCGCCATGTGCGCCGCGCGCCCGCGCCGGCCCCGACGGGCGCCGCGACGGCTGCGCCCTCCACGCCCGCGACGCTGCTGCCCGACGGCACGGCCGCGGCCCCGGGCGGTGCGCCCGCCGCAGTGGCGGCCGTCATCGCCGCCGGCAATCGCATCGCGACGCTGCCCTACCGCTGGGGCGGCGGGCACGCGAGCTGGGAGGACACCGGCTACGACTGCTCGGGATCGGTCGGGTACGCGCTGCACGGCGGCGGCCTGCTCGACGCGAGCGCCACCTCCGGCGACCTGATGTCCTACGGCGAGCCCGGGCCGGGCGCCTGGATCACGATCTACGCGAACCGCGACCACGTCTACATGGTCGTCGCCGGCCTGCGCTTCGACACGAGCGGTGCGAGACCGTCGCGCTGGCAGACCGGGTCGCGCTCGGCGGACGGGTACGCGGTCCGCCATCCAGCCGGATTTTAATCCAATGAGACACATCTTTCTGGTATAAAGCTTCTGAGCGTAGGAGCACGCTTGCTGAGACGGGATCGTCCTTCGGGGCGGTCCCGTCTTTCGTTGACGGGCTGAGCGCTCGGGATGTCAGCGCGCGATCATCGCTCCGTCAACAGGAGCGATGGGCTCCTAGTGTGGTCTGCGGCTCCGGTCGACCCGGGGGCTCCGCCCGGCCAACAACCTCGAAGGACCCGCAATGTCGCTTCTCCGCTTGCGGGGGACGAGGGCGCGCGCTGCGCTCGTCGCCCTGCCGACGCTGATGCTCGCGCTGTGCGCGACGTCACCTGCCGCCCGCGCCGACACGCTGACGGCGCCCGTCATCGCCGTCTCCGGCCAGACGCTCACATGGAACGCGATCAGCGGCGTGAGCTCGTACGTGTTCGTCCGCAAGGTGCCGAACCAGACGCCGCAGTACTCGATCGTCTCCGCCACGTCGATCACGCCGCCCGCCGTGCCCAGCCAGACGGTCAGGTACAGCGTGCGCACGAACGTCACGGGCAGCTCCTGGGCCAAGGAGGTCTCGATCGCCTATCCCGCGAGCACGACGACGACCCCGCCGCCGAGCGGCTTCAGAATGGGCATCACGACGGGCAGCGCGTTCAGCTACGAGCTGCCGTTCATCACCTCGCTGGGCGCCAGAAGCGCCCGGCTGATCTACAACATCGGAACCACTGCCGCCAGCATGGCGAGCGTGATCGACGCGTACGCCAGGGCCGGCGTGCGCCCGCTGCTGGTGGCGCACTTCTACGGGCGCCTCCCGACCACGGCCGAGGCCCAGAACGTCGCGACGTGGGCGAAGGCGTACGGTCCGGGCGGGACCTTCTGGACCGGCAAGACCTATCCCGCCAACACCGCCGTGAACCGCATCGAGTTCGGCCACGAGACGAGCTACTCCTACCAGTGGTCGGACAACTCGCTCTCCACGTACGCGGCGCGCGCGCAGACGTATGCGCTGCGCTTCAAGGACGCGCAGGTCGCCGTCAAGGCCGCCAACCCGAACGTCGGCCTGCTCGCGCAGGGCGACAACGCCGTCAACGGCACCGCCTGGGTGACGAACATGTTCAAGGCGGTCCCCGACCTCGGCGCGCGCGCCGCCGGCTGGACGATCCACCCGTACGGGCCGAACTGGAAGACGCGGATCGACTCGACGATCGCCTCGACCAGGACGGCCGGCTCGCCGGACCTGCCGATCTGGGTGACGGAGTGGGGACTCACGACCGACAACGGCCGCTGCCTGTCCGACAACTACGGCTGGTCGAAGTGCCTGACGTACGCGCAGGCTGCGACGACGCTGCACAGCGCGCTGACCGGGATGCTCAGCACGTACGGCAGGCGCCTCGGCGCGTTCTTCCTCTACCAGGCGCACGACCAGGTGGCGACCGGCACGCAGACCGGCCGCGAGTACTACTTCGGCGCGCTCCAGAGCAAGGGCCAGGCGAAGGGCGCCTACACGACCGAGGCGAAGGCCGACCTGGCGGCCTACAAGTAGGGCGCGTCCGCCGGCTGCGCCGCTCAGGCGTGCACGACGGGCTGTGCCGGCTGCGCCGGGGCCAGCTGCGTCACGCGCACGCGCCCGCCGTCGCGCGGCGTGAACGTCACGAAGCGGCGCTTGATCGGCTCGGACGCCGCGTCGGTCGTCTCCAGCGTCGCGCGGCGCAGCACGGTCTCCAGCACGATCCGCATCTCGTAGAGCGCGAAGCTCGCGCCGAGGCAGCGGCGGATCCCGCCGCCGAACGGCAGCCACTCGTACGTGCTCGGCGTCTCCTCGCCGAGGAAGCGCTCGGGGCGGAACGCGTGCGGCTCGGGGTAGACGTCCGGACGGCGGTGGATCAGGTAGATCGAGGGCGCGACGTTGACGCCCTTCGGAAGCTCCATTCCGCCGATCGTCAGCGGGCGCTGCAGCTGGCGGATCACGCCCGGCACGACCGGCCGCAGGCGCAGCGCCTCCTTGATCGTCGCGTCGAGGTACTCGGTCGACTCGCCGGCCTCGACCTCCTCGCGCAGCCGCTTCAGCACGCGCGGCGTGCGCACGAGCCGCTCGATCGTCCACGCGAGCGCGGTCGCCGTCGTCTCGTGGCCGGCCAGCAGCAGCGTCATCAGCTCGTCGCGCAGCTCGGCGTCGGTGAGCCCGTTGCCCTCCTCGTCACGCGCGGCGAGCAGCAGCGAGAGGATGTCGTCGCGCGGCGTCTCGTCGGCGCGCCGCTCGGCGATCTGCTCGTGGATCAGCCGATCGACGGGCGCCATCAGCGCGAACACGCGGCCCCACGGGCTGCGCGGCTTGGCGCCGGCCGATCTCGTGAGCTGGAGCAGCAGCAGGCGCAGCGGCTGGTCGGTCGAGTTCAGCAGCCGCTTCATCGGCGCGCCGAGCCGCTCGATCCGCGCCGGCTCGTCGACGCCGAAGACGGTGCGCAGGATGATCTCCAGCGTGATGTCCTGCATCGTCGGATGGACCGAGAACGAGCGCCCGACCGGCCACGCGGAGATGTGGCGCTCGGCGACCTCGCGCATCGTCTCGGCGTAGGCGCGCATCCGCTCGCCGTGGAACGGCGGCAGCAGCAGGCGGCGCTGGCGCAGGTGCTCGGGACCGTCGAGCAGCAGCACCGAGCGCGCGCCGAGGATCGGCTTGAGGATCACGTTGCCGGCGCCGGCGTGGAGATCGTCGCCGCCGCCTTGGAAGACCTCCTTCGCGATCGCCGGGTCGCCGGCGATCACGACCGTGCGGCCGGTGTTGAGACGGATCGTGAAGACGGGGCCGTAGCGCTTGCAGGAGTCCTCCAGGAAGCGCGAGCCGCGCAGCAGGAAGCGGGCCGCGATCAGCGCGCTCGGTCCTTTCGGACCAGGAGGCAGGCCGCTCAGGTCGATCTCACTCGCCGTCATCGCACCGGAAACGCTAGCGCTCGGTTCGCGCTGCCGCGACGGTCGAGGCGCGTTCAGTGATGCATCGCACACGGCGCAGTAGGCTGCCCGCGTGTCCACCGGCGCCCCCGAGGGATTCCCCGCCGCGATCCACCGGCCGGACGCGCCGCGTCGCGTCGTGCTGCTGCCGGGCGCGCGCTATCCGACGCGTGCGCCGCTGCTGTGGTTCGCCCGGGAGGTCGCCATCGCCCGCGGATACGGCGTGCTGGAGGTGCTCGACGAGCCGCCGGCGGGGGAGGACCCGTTCGCGTGGGCGCGCGACCGTGCCCGGCGCGCACTCGATCACGATCCGCCGTCCGAGCTCGACGTCGTGATCGGCAAGTCGCTCTCCAGCGACGCGGCGGACCTCGCCGCCGAGCGCGGGCTGCCGGCGATCTGGCTGACGCCGCTGCTCGACCGCGAAGGGATCCTCGCCGCGCTTGCGCGCACGGGACGCCCGACGCTGCTCGTCGGCTCGACCGCCGACCCGACGTGGAACGCGGACGCGATCCCCGACAACGTGATGCTCGACCGCCTCCAGCTCGACGGGCTCGACCACGGCCTGCAGCTGCCCGGCGACCCGCAGGCCTCGCTCGCCGCGCTGAAGAAGGTCGTCAAGCGGATCGACCGCTTCCTCGGCGCCCTGCGCTGAATTTCTCCTGCGCTTAGGCGCACTTACGAGTCGATTCAGGGTCGGCCCGCACCATGCGGACCATGCACGCACCGAGAGCCCTTCTGACCGTCGCCGCCGCCGCCGTGCTTGGCGCCGGAGGCGGCGCCGCGGTCGTCGCCGTCGCCGGCGAGGGCGGCACCACGGTGACGACGATCGAGTCGCCGCGCCCCGCGCCCGTGCCGGCCGCGGCGAACGGCGCGCTCGACGCCGCGCAGGTCTATGCGCAGGCGAAGGACTCTGTCGCCTCGATCTCGGCGCGCAGTGCGCAGGGCCAGGCGACCGGCTCCGGCTTCGTCATCTCCTCGCAGGGGTTGATCGTCACGAACGCCCACGTGGTGGAGGGCGCGACGGCGGTCACCGTCAAGGTCGGCGGCGGCGCGATCCTTCCCGCGACCGTCGTCGGCCGCGACGAGTCCACCGACCTTGCGCTGGTGAGAGTCCGCGACGCGAGCGGTCGCAGCCTCAGACCGCTGCCGCTCGCGAGCTCCGGCGCGCTGCAGGTCGGCGACGCGACCTACGCGATCGGCAGCCCGTTCGGCCTCGCCAGCACGCTCACGAGCGGCGTCGTGTCCGCGCTCGACCGCTCGATCGACGCGCCGAACGGCTTCTCGATCGACCACGTGATCCAGACCGACGCGCCGATCAACCCGGGCAACTCCGGCGGCCCGCTGCTCGACGACCACGGGCGCGTGATCGGCGTCAACTCGCAGATCCTCACCGCCACCGGCTCTTCGCAGAGCGGCAACGTCGGCATCGGCTTCGCGATCCCGTCGAGCACCGTCAGAGCGATCGTCGCGCAGCTGGAGGCGTCGGGCCACGTCGCGCATCCGTGGCTCGGCGTCCAGCTCGCGCCGACCGAGTCGGGCGCCGGCGCGCAGATCGCGGGCGTCGCGTCCGGCGGCCCCGCGCAGCAGGCCGGGCTGCGCGGCGGCGACACGATCACCGCGCTCGACGGCCGCTCGGTCGCGGACGCGAGCGCGCTGGCCGCTGCGATCGCCGACCACAGCGTCGGCGATCGGGTGCAGCTCACGGTCGAGCGCGGCGGCGCGCGGCAGGCCGTCGCCGTCACGCTCGGCGCCCAGCCACAGCAGCAGACCGTCAACTGACGTCCGTCCCCCGCCGTTCCCCCAGGGCCCGCCCGGAAGACCCCGCCGGGCGGGCCTGCCTATGCTTCCGCGGCCATGCGCCACGAGCTGCGACCTCTTTTCGACCGCGTCGTGATCAAGGAGCTCGAGCCCGATCGCGTGCGCGAGTCCGGGCTGGTCGTGCCGCCCGGGACGCATGAGCCGCCGCCGCAGCATGGGATCGTGCTGGCGGTCGGCGACGGGCTCGACTGGTGGGGGCACGTGGGCGTGAAGATGCCGGTGCGACCGGGCGACCACGTCGTCTTCCCAGCCTCGGCGGGTGCGTGGGTGGAGGTCGACGAGGAGCGCTTGCTCGTGTGCCGCGTCGGGGAGCTGCTCGGCGTCCTCGCCGACGTGCCCGATGACCGCGCTTGAAGCACTGCTCGTGCTGGTCGCCGGCGTCTGGGCCGGCGCGATCAATACGGTCGTCGGCTCCGGGTCGCTGGTCACCTTCCCGGTGCTGCTCGCGGTCGGCTATCCGCCGCTGACGGCGAACGTCTCGAACAGCCTCGGACTTGTGCCCGGCTCGGTGTCGGGCGCGTTCGGCTACCGGCGCGAGCTGCGCGGCCAGCGCGACCGGCTGGCGCGGTTGGCGCCCGCGTCGGGGATCGGCGGCGTCGTCGGCGCCGTGCTGCTGCTGGCACTGCCGGCGTCCGCCTTCGAGGCGATCGTGCCGGTATTCGTCGCGTCGGGGCTCGTGCTGGTCGTGCTGCAGCCGCGCATCAACCGCTGGCTCGCGCAGCGGCGCGCGCAGGGCGAGCACGGGCACCCGCACGGCGGCGCTGCGGCGCTCGGCGCGGCGGGGCTGACGGGCGTCTACGGCGGCTACTTCGGGGCGGCGCAGGGCATCATGCTGCTCGCGCTGCTCGGCATCGCGATCGACGACGACCTGCAGCGGCTCAACGCGTTGAAGGTCGTGCTCGCCGGGCTGGTGAACTTCGTCGCTGCCGTCGTGTTCGTGCTCGCCGCGCACCTCGCCTGGGGTGCGGTCGGGTTGATCGCGCTCGGCTCGGCGCTCGGCGGCCAGCTCGGGGCACGCATCGGCCGGCGCCTCCCGGCACCCGCGCTGCGGGCGGTCATCGTGGTCGTCGGCCTCGCCGCGATCGCGAAGCTCTTGCTGGACTGAGCGGCGCGCTCAGTCTGCCGGCTGCTCGGACTGCTCCGACAGGGTGAAGCCGACGCGCGTGCCCTCGATCTGGGCGTCGAGCAGCTTGTCGTCGAGCAGCGGCACGGCGTCCGCCTCGACGAACACGCGCGCGCCCGCCTCCGAGACGACCTGGTCGGTCTCGGCAGGTTGCTCGGCGACCGTCACCTCGAGCGCGGCGGCTCCGGCATCCGGCTGCGTCGCGATGCGCAGGCCGGCGCCGTCCGGGATCTCCGGCGCGGCGACGATCCCGCGGATCGCCTCTGCGGCGGTGTTGGTGATGGTGAGCACGGCTGCTCCTTCCGGTCGCTTGCCAGGCGCCTGCCCACCGATCCGCATGCGGAAACCTGCGCGTGTCAGCGCGGGTTGGGCGGGGCGGTTCGTGGGCGGGTGGGCGGAACCCACTCGAGCGAGCGCTCCACCGCCTCGCGCCAGCGCGCGTAGCGATGCTCGACCTCGTCGGCGTCCATGCGCGGCGCCCAGCGCGCCGCCTCGTGCCAGTTCGCGCATACGTCGTCGGTCGAGGACCACACGCCGGTCGCCAGTCCTGCCGCGTACGCGGCGCCCAACGCGGTCGTCTCGGACACCCTGGGCCGGATCGTCGGGATTCCGAGCACGTCGGCCTGGAACTGCATCAGGAGCTCGTCGACGGTCATGCCGCCGTCGACCTTGAGCGCGTCGCACGCGATTCCGGCGGCGTCTCGCACCGCGTCGAGCACCTCGCGCGTCTGCCACGCGGTCGCCTCCAGCATCGCGCGCGCGATGTGCGCCTTCGTCGTATATGCGGTGATGCCGACGATGGCGCCGCGCGCGTCGGCGCGCCAGCGCGGCGCGAACAGGCCGCTGAAGGCGGGCACGACATAGACGTCGCCGGTGTCCGGCACGCTCGCCGCGAGCGCCTCGACCTCGCCGGCGTCGTCGATGAAGCCGAGCTGATCGCGCAGCCACCGCACGCCTGCGCCCGCAACGGCGATCGAGCCCTCGAGCGCGTACTGCGGCGGCTGCTCGCCCAGCTGGTAGGCGACGGTCGCGAGCAGCTGCTGCGAGGCGACGGGCTCCGCGCCCGTGTTGACGAGCAGGAAGCAGCCGGTGCCGTAGGTGTTCTTCGCGTCGCCCGGCTCGAAGCAGGCCTGACCGAACAGCGCAGCCTGCTGGTCGCCGAGGACGCCGGCGAGCGGGACGCCGTCGAGCGCGGTGCCGGCGCGCAATGCGCCGTAGACCTCGGAGGAGGAGCGGATCTCCGGCAGCATCGCGCGCGGCACGCCGATCACATCGAGCGCCTCGTCCGACCAGTCGAGCGTCCGCAGGTCCATCAAGAGGGTGCGGCTCGCGTTCGTCACGTCGGTGGCGTGGACAGCGCCGCCGGTGAGCTGCCAGATCAGCCACGCGTCGATCGTGCCGAAGCACAGCTCGCCTGCCTCTGCCCGCACGCGCAGCGCAGGATCGGCGTCGAGCAGCCAGCGCGCCTTGGGGCCCGAGAAGTACGTCGAGAGGGGGAGGCCCGTGATTGCGCGCAGGCGGTCGAGATCGCCCTCCGCGAGCCGCTCCACGAGCTGCGCCGTCCGCGTGTCCTGCCACACGATCGCGTTCGCGACCGGCTCGCCGCTTGCGCGATCCCACAGCACGGTCGTCTCGCGCTGATTCGTGATCCCGACGGCCGCCACGTCGGCCGCGTTTGCGCCCGCCGCCGCGACCGCCTCGTCGATCACCGCGCGCACGTTCGCCACGATCTCCAGCGGGTCGTGCTCGACCCAGCCGGCACGCGGATGGATCTGGGCGTGCTCGCGCTGCGCCGCACCCACGACCGCTCCATCGCGGTCGAACAGCAGGCAGCGGCTCGACGAGGTTCCCTGGTCGATAGCGGCTACGTAACGCGACACGTCCGACCCCTTCGTAGGATGGGAAGGCCGGGAGACTAATGCGCGCACCGCTGCCACAACGCACGTTCGAGCGCCCGTTCGACCTGATCGTGATCGGCGCCGGCATCAACGGCGCCGGCATCGCCCGCGACGCGACGCTGCGCGGGCTGTCGGTGCTGCTCGTCGACAAGGGGGACGTCGGCGCCGGCACGACGAGCCGCTCGACGCGGCTCGTACACGGCGGCCTGCGTTACCTCGAGCACTTCGAGGTGCCGCTCGTGCGCGAGTCGCTGCGCGAGCGCGAGCGCCTGCTGCACATCGCGCCGCACCTCGTGCATCCGATGTCGTTCCTGCTGCCGATCTACGAAGGCCACAAGCGCGGGCCGGCGCTGATCCGCATGGGGATGATGGCCTACGACGCGCTGTCGCTCGACAAGTCGCTCGAACGCCACCGCATGCTCAGCCGCGACGAGGCGCTGCGGCGCGAGCCGGGCTTGCGCGCCGACGGGCTGCGCGGCGCCGCCGCCTACTACGACGCGCAGGCCGCCTACCCGGAGCGGCTCGCCCTGGAGAACGCGCTCGACGCGCGCCGGCTCGGCGCCGTCGTGCTGCCGTACATGCGCGTGACGGGGCTCGAGCGCGCGCACGACCGCGTCATCGGCGTCGCGCTCCACGACGAGCTGCACGACCAGGACTACCGCGCGCGCGGGGCCCTGGTCGTGAACGCGAGCGGGCCGTGGGTCGACGAGGTGATCGGCGGCGCCGCGGGCCCGCGCGATCAGCGGCTGATCGGCGGCACGAAGGGCAGCCATCTCGTCGTCGAGCCGTTCCCCGGCGCGCCGGGCGAGGCCGTGTACGCCGAGGCGGTCGGGGACGGGCGCCCCTACTTCGTCGTACCGTGGAACGGGCTGTACCTGATCGGCACGACCGACACGCGCTACGACGGCGATCTCGACGACGTCGTCGCGACCGACGACGAGATCGCGTATCTGATCGACGAGACGAACCGGCTGATCCCGAACGCCGACCTCACCGCCGATCAGGTCCTCTATACCTACGCGGGCGTGCGGCCGCTGCCGGCGCCGGGGGTCGGGAGCAAGGACCGCGACGAGGGCGCGATCACGCGCAGCCATGTGATCCACGACCACGCCGGCAGAGATGTGCCCGAGGGCGAGCGGATCGAGGGCCTGCTGTCGATCGTCGGCGGCAAGATCACGACGTACCGTCAGCTGTCGCAGCAGACGGTCGACCAGGTCGTCAAGAAGCTCGGCCGCAAGGCTGACAAGTGCCGCACGCATGAGGTGCCGCTGCCGGGCGGAACCGCGTACCCGTTCGAGGGCTTCCGCGAGCGCTTCCGGGTGACGAGCGGGCTGCCGGTCGAGACGGCGGACCGCCTGCTGCACATCTACGGCACGCGCGCGGCGGAGGCGCTCGACTACGCCGATGGGGCGCCAGAGCTGCGCGAGCCGTTCGACCCCGCGACCGGCGCGATCGGCGCCGAGGTCGTCTTCTCGCTGCGCACCGAGCTGGCGGAGACGCTCGCCGACGTCGTGCAGCGCCGCACGCTCGTCGGCTACGGCGCGCACGCCGGGCGCGGCGCGGTCGAGGCGGCCGCCGAGCTGGCGGTGCGGTATGTCGGCTGGTCCGATGAACGGGCCGCCCGGGAGGTCGAGGCGTCTCGCGCGCAGGCGGAGGCGGCTTTGCGTCCGCGGGCGGCGGTCTGAGCTGCTGCGGGGCTCGGGGCTGCTGCGGGCGGGTCCTGACGCCTCCGGGCGCGCGCACACCGGCCTTCGGCCGGCGCACGTGCGTCCTCAGCGCCACCCGCCCGATCGGCGTGGCTGCGGGACTACGCGGCGACGGGCTCGCGCTTGGGCGCGCGACCGTTCGAGGACGGCGTCACGGCGTGTTGCTCGGCCTCGCCATCAGGACGCCGTTGTACTCCCAGCCGCCGTCCGTGTTCCACACGCCTCTTCTGGCGTGCACGAGGCGGATCGCGGTCGCCATCGTGCTTGACGTCAGCATTGCGCCGAGCGGCGTGAGGAAGCCGGTCGCCAGCAGCGCGCCGCCGCCGGCCTCGGCGAGTCCCGCCGCCGTCGCGTGATGTCTGCCGGGCGCCAGCCCGAGTCTGCCCTCGAAGAAGTCGCCTGTCTTTTCAGGACCCCTGCCGCCGAACCAACCGAACAGCTTCTGCGTCCCGTGGCCGACGAACAGCCCGCCGACCAGCGTGCGCAGGACCGTCATTCCAAGGCGCATTGGATCCCTGCCTCCGTGGATTGCATCTGCGCACCGAGCGGTACGCCCTGCACCTCACGGTTCGCCGTGACCGGCGTCGGCAAACGCGCGCTGTCGGTGTGCGGGCCGTCGTCCGCGAGCAGCTCGCGCACGTAGCTCGCGATCAGCGCGTCGGCGGCGCGGCCGTGGCGGTTCGGCTCATCGCGTCGCATGTGGATCCCCTCCAGTCGTGACCTGAACTGCGCCGCATCGGCGAGGCGGCGGACATGCTTTTCGCCATTTGGGAGAGCGGCGAAACAGCGGGGGTCCGCGCGCCGACGCTCAGCCGCGCAGGAACGTCAGCACCGCCAGCACGCGGCGGTGATCCGTGTCCGACACGGTGAGGCCGAGCTTGCCGAAGATCGAGGAGATGTGCTTCTCGACGGCGCCGTCGGTCACGACGAGCGCCTGCGCGATCGCCGCGTTGGAGCGCCCCTCCGCCATCAGCTCCAACACCTCGCGCTCGCGCGGCGTGAGCTCATCGAGCGGACCGTCCGCTCGGCGGTGCCGCGTGACGAGCTGTGCGACGACCTCGGGATCCATCGCGGTCCCGCCGCCGGCGACGCGCTCGACGGCGTCGACGAACTCGCGCACGTCGGCGATGCGGTCCTTCAGCAGGTAGCCGACGCCGCCCCTGCCGTCCGCCAGCAGCTCGGCCGCGTACGTCTCCTCGACGTACTGCGAGACGATCAGGACGGCGGTCCCCGGCACCTGCGCCCGCACCTCGAGCGCCGCTTTGACGCCCTCGTCCGTGAACGTCGGCGGCATCCGCACGTCCACGACGCAGATGTCGGGCTTGTGCCCGCGCGCGGCGCGCACGAGCGCCTCGCCGTCCTCGACGGCGGCCACGACCTCATGCCCGTGATCGCGCAGCAGGCGGATCATCCCGTCGCGCAGGAGCGCGAGGTCCTCAGCGATCACCACCCTCATGGACCCCGCACGGTATCTCGGCGTGCAGCGTCGTGCCGCCGCCGGCGGGCGAGACGACGGACAGCGTGCCGTCGAGCGCCGCCACGCGGCGTCTCAGTCCGAGCAGGCCCGAGCCTGCGGGATCCGCGCCCCCGTGCCCGTCGTCGGCGACCTCGGCGACGAGCGCGCCCTCGCGCAGCGAGAGTCGCACGAGCACGGTGCGCGCGCCGCCGTGCTTCGTGGCGTTTGCGAGCGCCTCGGCGACGACGAAGTACGCGGCGCCCTCCACGGCCGCGGGCGGGCGCCGCGGCAGGTCGGCCTCGATTGTCACCGACAGCGGCGAGCGCGCGGCGATCGACGTGATCGCCGCCTCCAGCCCGCGGTCGGCGAGGATCGGCGGGTGGATCCCGCGCGCCAGGTCGCGCAGCTCCGTCAACGCGGTTCTGGCCTCGCCACGCGCCTCGGCGAGCAGCTCGCGCGCCTGCGCCGGGTCGCTGTCGAGCTTCTCCTGCGCCATGCCGAGGCTCATCGCGAGCGCGACCAGCCGCGCTTGGGCACCGTCGTGCAGGTCGCGCTCGATCCGCTGCAGCTCGGCTGCCTGCGCGTCGACCGCGCCGGCGCGCGTGGTGGTGAGCGTCTCCACGCGCTCGGCCAGCTCCTCGCCGCGCGGCGGGCGCAGCAGCGGCACCATCGCGGCGAGCTCGATGCGCGTCAGGCCGCGCACCATCAGTCCCGCGACGGGGAACAGCAGCACGCCCGCGCCTGTCGCGGCGAACGCCTTGCCGAGCGTGTCGAAGTCCATGATCCCGATCGACTGCGGCGGGTTCGGCGCCCAGTACCAGATCGGCAGCGTGATCAGGTAGAGAATCGATCCCCAGATGCAGATCGTCGCGACCGCCAGCGCAAATCCCAGCACGCCGCAGACGATCGTCCACGCGAAGTCCTTCCACGTCGCCGGATCTGCGGCGGCGGCGCGCAGCCGCGCGAACCATCCCGCGCCGGGATCGCCGCGGCGGTAGCGCTCCGGGATCGGCGCGCCCAGCACGATCGCCGCACGGTGACGCTCGATCCGCGCGAACCAGCGGAACGCCCAGAAGAACGCGAGCGCCGACAGCAGCCCGACGACGGTGATCGCGAGGCCGAGCGTCACCGAGACGCCGGTGACCCACAGCGTGAAGCCGGCGATGCTCGTCGCCAGACCGGCGACGTGGAAGACCAGGTCGCGGCCCCAGCGCTTGAGGGTGGCGGTCACGCGGCGCATCGTACGTCCGCCGTCAGCGAACGCCCATGGCGTAAGCGGGCGTCTCGCAGGTAGGGGCAGCCCTACCGCGTCAGCTCAGCGCCTGCGCTTGACCGCCACGACGATGCCGCCGCGCCTGAAGCCGCGGTGCGTGGCGAGCAGCGTCACGTCGCCGTGACGCCTCGGTCTCAAGACGAGCACGAGACGGCCGTCCCGGTCGGTGCGGGGGGCGCTGCGAGCACTCACGCGCGCGCCTTGCACGTGCACGATCGCCGCGCGGACGGCGTGGCCGTTCGCCAGGACGCGCACGCGCACGCGGGTGCGTCTACGCGCCCTCACGCCCGATCTGCTGGCCGACACCGTCAGCTGCTTGCGCTCGAGGCGGACCGTGCGCGCGATCGACTGCGCGGTCTGCGCGACCTCTGGCGCGGTCAGCTCGGGCACTACGGGCGGGTCCTGCTGCGGGGGGATGTCGAAGTCGCCGAGCACGCCGCCGCCGTCGAACTTCATGGCGTAGGGCGCCCAGTCGTCGTAGCCGCCGAGCAGCGTCTTGTCGCCGAAGCCCCAGACCGTGCCGTTCAGGTTGGCGCCGTACGGCCGCTCGCCTGCGATCCCGTCGCAGTCCCAGTCGACTGTTCCGGTGCGCGCTCTGCTGGAGCCGAACTCGTAGAGCACATCCTGCGGATTGCCGGCCTTGCCCGGGCAGACCCAGGCGACTGGCAGCGGCACGAGGTCGCGCTCGTCGACGTGGTTCTCGTCGATCGCCGTGCGGACCGACTCGCTGTAGTCCGGCAGCAGCCTGCTCGGTGCGCCCGCGGGCATCAGCCGGCTCGGCAGTCTTGTGCCGCCGAGGAACGCCCAGAAGTAGTTCATGATCCCGTAGTAGCTCGGCTTGCCGACGATGTCGTCGTATCCGCCGTGCCGCAGGCCGAGGTTGTGGCCCAGCTCGTGCACGAAGACGACCGTCGTCCAGCGTCTGCGGTCGACGCCCTGGAGGCCGGGGTCGTGGCACGTCGCGACGACGAAGTCCGCGTCGCCGGCCGGGCCTCGCGACTGCCCGCCGCTCGAGTTCGCGCCGCTCGAGGACGTGAACTGGTTCACGAACGCCATGTAGTGAAACGCGCGTCGTCGATTCGACGCGACGAAGTGGGCGTCCTTGAGCACGTCGAACGGCTCGCCCCAGATCGCGAGACTGTCGCTGTAGGGCAGCTCGCCGGCGCGGCTGAGCGCGCCCCAGGGGCGGCCGTCCGCGTTGATCGAGTCCGCTCCGGCATCGATGTGGAGCGCGATGCCGTGGGCGGCGAAGACGCGGATCGCGTCGCTCTCCCAGCCGGCGGGCGGCTTGCAGCCTCTCATGTAGTCGGCGTGAACGAAGACGTCCTTGCGGTGCGGGTCGGCTCCCAGCGGGGCGAGATTCTCGTAGTCGGCGCTGGGCGCGCCGCCCGTCTCCCATGCGTCGGGCAGGGCGTCGCCGTCGCTGTCGAGCTGCGGGGCCGGCTGTGCGCTCTCGGTGAAGGCGACCGTGAGCGCACGCGTCTCGCGGTTGCCGGCGCCCACGAACAGGCCCCAGCTGAGGCCGACGCCGTTGTCGATGTGCTCGCCGCAGCGGCAGCTGTCGGGGAACGGGGCATGCGCGCCGATCTGCTGCCAGACCTCGTAGAAGCCGGCCTCGTAGAAGTGGCTCCCGCTCGACAGCGGCGCCATCTGGATGGTGCGCGCGGCGGGGACGTTGTCGGCGTTCTGTGCGCAGCCGGCGCTGCGAATCTCGGGCCGTGTGAAGCCGTAGCCGACGTCGCTGCCGCTCGCGTAGCAGTCGCCCGCGTGGTAGAGCGTCGCCGACACCGCGGCGTCGGGGTTCTGGTTCTCGACGCTCGTCTCGACACGGTAGGACTGCGCGCCGCTCACGTAGGTCGTCTCCTCGGTGATGCGCAGGTCGGTGCCGGGCGCGTCGACCACAGTGCGAACGCGAAACGGATCCGCCGCCGTGCCGCTGCCCATCACGCCGGTCTGGCTGACGGGCTCGAACGGCACATACGAGCCGAGGTCCCAGGTGGCCGAGCCGTCGTGGACGGCGAAGTCGGGCGCGTAGAGCGTGTCGCCCACGACGAGGAACGTGCCGCAGTCGCCGAGGCCGGCGTCAGGGGGGTAGAACTCGTAGGACGAGTCGTTGACGTAGCTGACCTGGCAGCTGAGGTCGTCCCCGAGCGCGATGCCGGTCACCGGTCCGCCGGAGGCGATCGTGACCGCCCCGCTCGCCGCCGCCAGCCCGAGCAGTGCGGCGGCGCAGACGAGCACGAGCGCCACGGCGCGTGCACTGGCAGGCCCTCCTCCCACGGCCGGAGAACCTACACCAGTTTGCACCCGATCGATGCACTTGAAGTTCGCGCCCTGAATCTCCGCAACTTCCCGACGCCTGTTCGTTGAATCATTGCGTCGGCTCCCCACCGACGACCCTCAACGACCGGGAGGTAATTCAGATGTCAGTGAAACGCGCGCTCGGCGCGGCGCTCGCCGCTGCCGCGCTGGCGGCGCTGCCGGCTGCGCCGGCGAGCGCCAACGTCCAAGTCGGCGCATCGGGCTGGCAGTGGGGCAACCCCTTGCCGCAGGGCAACACGGTCCGGACGATGGCGTTCTCCGGCAGCACCGGCTATGCCGCCGGCGACTTCGGCACATTGCTGAAGACGAGCGACGGCGGGTCCACGTGGACCGGCCTGCCGGTGGGCACGTTCCAGAGCCTGACCGTCGTGCAGGCGCTCGACGCGAACACGGTCTTCGCCGGCGGCGGCTGCGTCGCGCGTCGCTCAACCGACGGCGGCAGAACGTTCACCGCGGTGCGCTTCACGGCGGTGGAGTCGTTCTGCTCAAACCGGCTGCAGGACCTGTCGTTCATCTCGTCCGAGACGGGCTACCTGCTGCTCGACGACGGCTCTGTCTTCGCGACGACCGACGGCGGGACGCAGTTCGCCTCCCGCACTGCGGTGCCGGACACCCGCGCCGCCGGCGGCTTCGCGCAACCTGGCGGGATCGCGTTCGTCGACGGGAGAACGGGCTATGCAGCCAGCGGCGGCAAGCTCTTTCAGACGCGCGACGGCGGCGTGTCATGGAGAGCCATCGCCACACCGGGCAACGCCATCCACGCGATCTGGTTCGCCGACGCGGCGCACGGGTTCGCGGTGGGCGACGGTGGGCTCGTGCTGCGCAGCGACGATGGCGGCGCCACCTGGATCCAGCGGACGACTCCGCCCGGCGCGCCGAGCCTCACCTCGATCCGTTGCAACACCAGCGACATCTGCATCCTCACGACCGCCTCGGGCCATGAGCTGATTCGCGTCGCCGACGCCGGCAACGCCGAGCCGACGGTCGTGACCGCCTCGACCGACCCGATCTACGCAGCCGCGTTCGCCTCACCGCAGCGCGTCGCCGCCGCAGGTGAGCGCGGCGCGTCGGTGGTGTCCGACGACGCCGGTGTGACGTTCGCGTCGATCGGCGGCCGTATCGCCGGGACGTTCGCGCTGTTGCGCGCCGGTGGCGGGCAGGGCACGGCCTACGCGGCAGGCCTCAATGGGCGGCTGGCCAAGACCAGCGACGGCGGTCGCACGTGGAGCACGGGCAACGTGCCGACGGCCGCTGCGCTGATCGACGTGTCATTCCCAAGCGCGTCGGTCGGCTACGCGCTCGACACGAGCGGCGGTCTGTTCCGCACCGACAACGCGGGCGTGACGTGGAAGGCGCTGGGGACAGGTGGCACGCAACGTCCCAATGCGGTGCTGGCACCCGACGCGACCAGCGTGATCGTCGTCGGCCCGCGCGGAGTGCGCCGCTCGACCGACGCAGGCGAGACATTCGATCCCGTGCGCTCGCCGGCGGTGCTGCGTACGCTGCTCAACCACGCCGCACAGGCGCACGCCGGCAAGGCGCTGTTCGCGTGGGGTCCGGTGCGCCTGGCGCGCAGCACGGATCGCGGGCGCACGTGGAGCGCGCTGCCGCTTCCGGCTCGCGGTGTGCGCATTCTGCAGGCCTCGTTTGGGAACGCGAAGGCCGGCCTGCTCGTGGACACGACCGGCCGCGTTTGGCGCACCACCAACGCCGGCAGAGGTTGGACGCTGCTGACGGCCGTCGGAACGCAGGAGGTCTCCGGCCCCGTTGTCGAGTCGGCTCGCACGGCGACGTTGATCGCAGGTCGGTTCGCCGACCGCCCCGGTGGACTGCTGCGCACGGACGACGGCGGAGCGACGTGGCAGCCGCAGTCGGTCGTCAGCGAGTCGATCAAGGCAGTCGTCGGGGGCGATGGCGTCGACTACCTCCTGGCGGGCGACGCGAGCCTGTTGTTCAGCACGAGCGGCGGTGTCGCGGGCGACCCGTCGGCGCTTCACCTGACCACGAAGCGCCCACGCATGACGAAACCCGGCCGCGTGATTGTCAGCGGGCGGCTGGAGCCGGCGAGCGGAGGTGCGCAGGTGATCGTGTCGATGCTGACGCCTGGTACGCGTAATTGGGCGCATCGCACCGTCTCCGTCGCCTCCAACGGCACGTTCGTCACCGCCTGGCGCGTCCCGCGCGGAACCACGACGTTCGTCGCGCAGTGGACCGGCGACTTCGCCTCCGCGGGGACGGGCTCGCGGCCGCTCACGGTCACGGTCGCGCCGAGGAGATCCCCCTCGTCTCGGCGCCGTTGAGCGGACGCGGCGCGGCGCGGGCGCATGGATGCGCCCGCGCCGTCGCGCGTCCTCTTGTCAGGCTGGGCTCGGCTGCGCCACCGGCCGCGGACCCTCGAGGCCCGACTCGGGGCTGACGAGGATCGCGCCCTCGCCGGAGGCGTACGCCTCCTCGCCGTGCTGCGTGACGTCCATGCCGAGCCCCTCCTCGCGCTCGCTCGTGCGCAGCGGCACGGCGAGGCCGAGCAGCTTCAGCAGCACGAACGTGGCGCAGAACGCGTACGCCGGCGTGGCCAGCGCCGCGAGCGCCTGCCACAGCAGCTGTCTGGCGTTGCCGTAGACGATCCCGTCGGAGATCCCGTTCCAGGCTCTCTGCGCGACCAAGCCGATGAACAGGATCCCGACGAAGCCGGCGGTGCCATGGGCGGCGAGCACGTCGAGCGTCTCGTCCACGCGCGTGCGCGGCCGCCACACGATGATCGCGTAGCTCGGGAGCGCGCCGAGCGCGCCGAGCGCCATCGCCCAGCCGGGGCTGATGAAGCCGCCGGCGGGCGTGATCAGCACGCAGCCGACGATGATCGCCGTCGCGGCGCCGATCGCCGTGACCTTGCGGCCGCGGATCAGGTCGAGTGCGAACCACACGACGAGCGTGCAGGCCGGCGTGATCAGCGTGTTCGTGAACGCCAGCACGCTGTTCTGGCCGACGTTGAAGCCGCTGCCGCCGTTGAAGCCGAACCAGCCGAACCACAGCAGCCCGGCGCCGAGCAGCACGTAGACGGCGTTGTGGGGCAGGAGCGCCTGGCGGCCGTAGTCCTTGCGATGGCGCACCACGAGCGCGGCCGCGAGCGCCGAGAAGCCGGACGCCATCTCGACCGCGACCCCGCCCGCGAAGTCGAGCGTGCCGCCCGACATCAGCCAGCCGTTGCCGAAGCCCCAGTGCGCGAGCACGGGGTAGACGCAGATCGACCACAACGCGGCGAACAGCAGGAACGAGCCGAAGCGCATCCGCTCGACCACGGCGCCCGAGACGAGCGCGACCGTGATGATGCAGAAGGTCGTCTGGAAGGCGAAGAAGACGAGGTGGGGGATCGTCATGCCCTCGCGCGGCGTGAAGCCGACGTCGTGCAGGAACGCGTAGTGGAGCCCGCCGAGCAGGTCGCCGCTGCCGTCGAATGCGAGCGAGTAGCCGAACGCCGCCCACGTGACGAGCGCGACGGCGATCGCCCCGATCGACATCATGAACGTGTTGAGCGTGTTCTTCGAGCGCACGAGCCCGGCGTAGAAGAGGCCGAGCGCCGGCGTCATCATCAGCACGAGCGCGGTCGCGACGAGCATCCAGGCGGTGTCGCCTGTGTCGATCTGCGCGGCTGCCAGGATCGAGCTCATCAGTGGCCTCCCACCGGGGTGACGGCGCTTCTGTCGGTCTCGCCCGTGCGGATGCGGACCGCGCGCTCGAGCGGGACGACGAAGATCTTGCCGTCGCCGACGTCGCCGGTGCGCGCCCCTTCGCAGAGGGCTTCGATCGTCGTGTCGACGAAGTCGTCGGAGACGGCGATCTCGAAGCGAACCTTGTCGGCGAGGCCGACCTGGACGGTCGTGCCGCGGTAGGTCTCAACGCGGTCGAGCTCTCCGCCGTGGCCTTGGACGCGGCTCATCGAGACGCCGCGCACCTCGGCGCGATAGAGGGCCTCCAGCACGTCGTTGGCCTTCTCGGGCCGGACGATGCCGATCACGAGCTTCACAGTGAGCTCCCTTTCTGGACTGCTATGACGGTTGGCGCTCCACGTGATGACGGTTGGGACGCGTCGCCGTGTCCGGTTGCAAGCCGGGCGGGCGCCGCTCCCCGCGTGAGGCGCCGCGAGCCTAACCGACCGGCGGGCGGATCGTCGCGAGTGAGCGGTCCCAGCCGCAGGTCGCGCAGGCGTGCCGGAACGCCGAGCGGGCGAAGGCGAGCGCAGCGGCGTGCGGATCCGGTTCGGCGGTGAGCTCGGCGTGGTCGAGCAGGTACTCGCCGAGCTCGGCGTCCCAGCGGGCCGACGGCGGATCGAGCTGCGCACTCGGGAAGGCGTCGGTCGCCGGGTGCGCGTAGGCGTAGAAGGCCGGCTGCGGGTGCCGCGGGTCGCCGGGCCACCAGCCGACCGCGAACTCCTGCGCGTCCATCGCGTTGCGCATGATGAAGTCGTCGGACGGGGGTGCGGCCGGGTCCCCGGAGAACAGGCTCACGGCGAGGTCGAACGAGCCCCACCATGCGTTGACCGGCGTGGAGCGGATGCGGTACGGCGCCCGGAAGGCGGCGAGCGCGAGCGCGGCGTGCGTCGCCGCGCGAAAGTAGCGGGCGACTGCGTGCGGGTCGTAGGCGGCGTGCTCCTCGTCCTCGTCGAGCGGGACGCTCCAGTGGACCTCCTGCGGCGTCGGGTCGATCCGGACGCCGTCGCCCGCGAGCTCGCGGACGGCGCTCAGCACGCGCCGGGCGACGGCGCCGACGGCGCGGTCGGGCATCAGCGCGATCCGGCGCGTCGCACCGCCGGAGTGCTCGACGACGGCGTGATGGGTGTGCAGGTCCAGCGCGACGACGACCGCTCCGGAGCCGTCGGGCGCCGGGAGCGGGAGGGTCTCCCAGCCGCGGGCGGTGAGGCGCAGCGCAGCGTGCTGCAGTTGCGGCTCGGGCGGCGCGAGCGCGACGGCGAGCTTGCCGAGCACCTGCGCGTGCGCGTGGAGCGTGTCGCAGGTCTCGGCCCACACGTCGTACGACGGGAGTGCCGGCCACGCGTGCGAGGGCATGCAGCAGACGCTACCCGGGCAGGCAAGCCGCGCCGCGGACCAGGCGCGCGACCGTGTATCTTCGATTCCGATTCACGCGGCTGTGGCGGAATCGGTAGACGCGCACGGTTCAGGTCCGTGTGGGGCACACAAATCCCCGTGGAGGTTCAAGTCCTCTCAGCCGCATCCAGGAACGTCTCGAGGCGTTCGTTGAAGGCGGCGCCCGCGTGCGGCGTCGTGTGCTTGGCGCCAAGGACGTGCGCGCGCTCGGCGCCGAGTCGCTCGGCGAGTGCGTCGCACACGGCCTCGAAGGCGGGACTGTGGTTGCCGGAGATCACGAGCTTCGGGAAGGGCGCGGCCGTGAGCGCGTCGAGCGGCAGGTCGAGCGCCCACGGAATCCCCTCGCCGTAGGCGCGCATTGCGCGGACGCCGTCGAGCAGCGGCTGGGGCGGTTCGTCCCCGACTTGGGCGTTGCTGCCGACGACCTCGATGAAGCGCCGCAGCACCGTGATGTCGTCGGCACCGCGGTCGTCCATCAGCTGCTCGAGGTCGCGCTGCATCTGTTGGGCGGCCGGGGAGTCGGGCGCGAGCTGGAACGCGGGCGGCTCGGAGAGCGTGAGCGAGCGCACGGCGTCGGGCCGCCGAGCGGCCGCGAGCAGCGAAGCGATCGCGCCGCTGCTCTGACCGACGAGATGCGCGCCGCCGTCGAGCAGGTCGGCGACGAGTGGCGCGTCCACCTGCGGGTCCTCACCGTCGTGGACGTGACGGCTGCGCCCATAGCCGGCGCGCTCCACGATCGACAGCTCCCAGCGCTCGGCGAGCGGCAGCTGCTCACGCCACGTCAGCTCGCCGAACAGCACGCCGCCATGCACCAGCACGACGCGCGGCCCCGTTCCGGTCCGCTGTGCGAACAGCCCCGCCATGCGACGAAGCTACCATCACACCGCTCGCCGGTGCATCCGGTTCCGGCGCCATCGGCACCACGCTTGCTATCCTCGCGTCTGACGCGCCGCCATCGTCTAGGGGACTAGGACACCGCCCTCTCACGGCGGAAACCGGGGTTCGAATCCCCGTGGCGGTACTCGCGAAAGCCCTCCAATCGGAGGGTTTTTGCGTTTCTGGAGGCCTCACGCTGCAACTGGCGCTGCAATGAGCTGCGCCGAAGCCGCCACGGAGCACCACATCGGTGCGGTTGAGGGCGTCGCCGGCGCGCCCTGCTGTTGAGCGCCTTGCGCGGCACTGCTGCTGCATGGGAGCTAAGCCAGTTCGGCCGCGAGGTCGAAGCCGGCGAGCTGCTGACCCGCTCACCGCCCACGAAAGCCCGGCACACCTTGCGCCAGCTACTGCCGCTCGCGGCATAAGCTGAGCGGTAGTTGAATCGTCCCGTCGTGTTCTCGGGCTTCAGGAGGGGAGGCTAGGTCTTGTCCGAGTTTCTGATGGTCCCCGACGACTCCGTTATGGCGATTGGCCGGATCAGCGTCGCGGGCGGTTTCGTAGAAGGCCAAGCACACCTCATCTTGCAGGCTCTTGGTGGAGAGCCGGGGACGAACCAGTTTCAGGCCGTCATCAGGCAGATCAAGGCGGCGCTCCCCTGCGTTGCAGACATGTCAGCAACTGACCGCGCGTCGATTCTTGAGTGGTGTGCGCAAGCGAGTGACGGTATGAAGCGCCGAGACAGAATCCTGCATTCGACCTATGCGATGCTCGCGATAGATGTGGACGGGTCAGACAGACCGGAGTGGACTCCTATCGCCATGCACATCCGGACAGGAACGCGAACCCGCCTGGCTACCACGAGCCTGTTGCATCGAGAAGCAGACGGTCTTCGCGACTTGGCTCATCGGGGCGTGAGAATCTTCGGGAGCCTTTCGGAGAAGGGGGGCGGAGATCTGCGGTGGGGCCCGCCGTTGATACCGGACGGGACCCCGGTTCCGTCTGAGGTGCGTGCGACGGCCCTGATGGGACCGCCTGATAAGACCCGGGTCGGGCGCGTGCGAACGTGATGGATGCCCTGCGACAGGCGGGGGCCGGTGCACCAGTCCGTACGTCGCCATAGGCTCGCTACGTGCCCTTCACGCTCAGGAACCTCAAGGACGACCTCGAGGACGTCGGGTCCAACTTCGACGGCGCGCCGGATCTGGAGTTCCGCTTGGCGACCGAGGCGCTCGAGCTCGAGAGCTCCGGCCTCTGCTACCAACGCATCCCGCCCGGCTATCGCTTTCCCTACGGCCACACGCACAAGCGCCAAGAAGAGGTGTACGTGGTCGTGCGCGGGAGCGGGCAGATGAAGCTCGACGACGAGATCGTCGAGCTCAAGGAGTGGGACGCGGTGCGCGTTCCGCCCGGTACCTGGCGCGGCTACGAGGCCGGGCCGGAGGGCCTGGAGATCCTCGTGATCGGCGCGCCCAGCCTCGGGGAGGCTCGCCGCGAGGACGTCGAGGGCCGGCGCGATTGGTGGGCCGACTAGCGAGTTCGTGAACGCCGACGTTCCCTGGACGCCCGCCAGGGTAGCCTCCGCTCATGGCCGAGCGAGGAGCGCGCCCGACGGTGCCGGAGTGGCGGCTGCGCGCCTTGCGCACGCTGCGGGCGTTCTTCACGCCGCTGCTGCCTGACGACTACCTCGAGCTGATCAACCCGCTGTGGTCCACGCAGGAGCTGCGCGGGCGCATCGAGCGGATCGAGCGAGAGGCCGGCAACGCCGTCACCGTCTTCATCAAGCCCGGCTGGGAGTGGCCCGGGCACACGCCCGGCCAGTACCTGCGCGTCGGCATGCCGGTCGACGGCATCCATCACTGGCGCGCCTACTCGATCACGTCCGACCCCGCGCGTGAGGACGGCTGCATCAGCATCACGCCGAAGCTCGTTGAGACCGGCAAGGTCTCGCCCTACCTGGTCAACACCGCCCGCCCGGGAGCGATCGTGCGACTGGGCGGCGTCGAGGGCGCCTTCACGCTGCCCGACCCGCTGCCGACGAAGCTGCTGTTCATCAGCGCCGGCAGCGGCATCACGCCGATCATGAGCATGCTGCGCAGCATCGCCCACGACGGCGGCCTCGCCGACGTCGTGCACCTGCACTCCGCACGCACCGCCGACGACGTGATCTTCGGCGCCGAGCTGCGCGAGCTCGACCGCCGCCACCCCGGCTTCCACCTGCACGAGCAGCACACCGCCGCGCACGGCCGCATCGCCCCGTCCGACCTCGACCGCCTGTGCCCCGACTGGCGCGAGCGCGAGACGTTCCTCTCCGGCCCGCCCGACATGCTCACGGCGATCACCGCGCACTGGAAGCAGCAGCTCGGCAACTGCGACCACCTCCACGTCGAGCACTTCCAGCCGTACCTCGGCGGGGAGGAGGGCGAGCACGGCGACGGCGGCACGATCCGCTTCCGCGTGAGCAGAAGGACGGCGACCTCCGACGGCTCGCAGCCGATCCTCGTCGCGGGCGAGGAGGCCGGCGCCGCGCTGCCCTTCGGCTGTCGCATGGGCATCTGCCACACGTGCGTCGGTCGCCTCTGCAGCGGCCGCGTCCGCGACCTGCGCACCGGCGAGGTGCACGGCCAGAGCGGCGAGATGGTCCGCACCTGCATCAACGCGCCCGAGGGCGCGATCGAGATCGAGCTGTGACCCCGAAAGCGAGGACCCGATGCCCAACATGGTCGAGAGCCCGCTCGCGCGCCTGACGCCCGAGCAGCTCGAGCAGATCGGGCGCGAGCTCGACGCGATCCACGACGAGGTCAAGGCCGAGCTCGGCGATCGCGACCGCCGTTACATCGTGAGCATGATCGAGATGCACCGCCGGCTCGTGGTGCTCTCCCGCATCCTGCTGTTCGCGAGCCGCTACCGCCCCGCGTGGCTGGCCGGCACGACGCTGCTGTCGCTGGCGAAGATCCTCGAGAACATGGAGATCGGCCACAACGTCATGCACGGCCAGTGGGACTGGATGAACGATCCCCAGATCAACTCCTCGACGTGGGACTGGGACTCCGCCTCGACGCCGGAGGCGTGGAAGCACTCGCACAACTACGTGCACCACACGTACACGAACATCCGCGGCAAGGACCGCGACCTCGGCTACGAGATCATGCGGATCGACCCGCATCAGAGATGGCACCCGGTCTATCTCCTGCAGCCGGCCTACAACCTCGTGCTGGCGGCGTTCTTCGAGTGGGGCGTCGCGCTGCACGACCTCGACTTCGAGGCGATCCGCACGGGCGAGAAGTCCAAGCGCGAGGTGCGGCGCCAGCTCAAGGGCATGGCCGGCAAGGCGCGCAGCCAGATCGTCAAGGACTACCTCGCGTTTCCGGCGCTCAGCGGGCGCAAGGGCTTCAAGAGCACGCTCAAGGCGAACTTCACGGCGAACGTCGTGCGCAACGTGTGGGCCTACGCGATCATCTTCTGCGGCCACTTCCCCGACCAGACCTACACGTTCAGCGAGGCTGAGGTCGCCGACGAGACGCGTGGCGCGTGGTACGTCCGTCAGCTGCTCGGCGCGGCGAACATCGAGGGCGGCCCGCTGTTCCACGTCATCAGCGGCAACCTCGGCTACCAGGTGGAGCATCACCTCTTCCCCGACATGCCGAGCACGCGCTACGCCGAGATCGCGCCGTCGGTCAAGGCGATCTGCGAGCGCTACGACCTGCCGTACAACAGCGGTCGCCTCGGAAGGCAGCTCGGCACCGTGCAGCGCACGATCCTGCGGCTCGCGTTCCCGGGTGGCCGTCCGCGGCCGAAGCCCGGTCCGTACCGGGGCGGCGACGACACCGTGCGCGAGGTGGTCGGCGCTCCTGTGGCCGCCGCCGCGTGAGGCGCTCGACGCGGCCCGGGTATCGTCCCTCGCCGCCATGCGCGAGATTCCCATCCGCGACGACACCATCCGGCTCGGCCAGCTGCTGAAGCTCGCCGGCATCGCCGATTCGGGCGCGGACGCGAAGGACCTGCTGGCGGCCGGCGAGGTCCGCGTGAACGGCGAGCGGGAGCATCGCCGCGGACGCCAGCTGCGCCGCGGCGATCTGATCGAGGCGATCGGCGAGCAGATCCGCGTCGCCTGAGCTACTTCCGCCGCGCCGCTCTCAGCTCCCGCTTCGGCACGACCTCGACGATCACGTAGCGCCCGTCGGACGCGCGCCGCTCGGCGAAGCCCATCGCGCTCAGCCGCTCCAGCGTCACGTGGCAGCGCTTGCAGCGCGGCCGCGACCTGCAGCACTTCTTCTTGGCCTTCAGCTCAACGCCGGGGACGAGCTTCTTCTTCGCCATCGCCTCCGAAGCTAGCGGCTATCGGCGCATGAGCGGTTCAAGGCGCTCGAGCACGTCGAAGTAGCGCACCGGCGCGATCCGCGACAGGAGCGCCAAGAAGCCGGCGTCGGGACCGACGAGGATCCGCCCGCGACCCCGCTCGACGCCCTCATGGATGATCTCCGCCGCCTTGTCCGGCGAGGTTCGCGCGAGTCTTCTGAAGTCGCGCTTCAGGGCGTCGTGGTCTCTGTTGCCGCGGTCGTCGACGTGGAAGCGCGCGTGCTCGACGATGTTCGTCCTCACGCCGCCCGGATGCACCGCAATGGCGCGCACGCCCGTCTCGCGCAGTTCCGCGCGCAGCGACTCGGTGTAGCCACGCACCGCGAACTTCGACGCGCAGTACGCGCTCTGCGTCGGAAAGCCGATCAGCCCGAACACGCTGGAGACGTTCACGATCGCGCCGGCGTTCTGCTCCAGCAGGATCGGCAGGAACGCGCGCGTGCCGTGGATGACGCCCCACATGTTGACGTCGATCACCCACTCGTCGTCCTCGTGGGCGGCGTCGGCGGCGGTCTGGGAGACCGTGACGCCAGCGTTGTTGAAGACCATCCCGAAAGGCGCCGGCGCCCACTCCTTCACCTCCGCGGCGAACGCCATCTGGCCGCCGCGGTCGCGCACGTCGAGTCTGCGAGCGAGCACGGGACCGTCGATCGTCGAGGCGGTCTCCCGCAGGTCGTCATCGTTCCAGTCGCAGATCGCGACCGGGCACCCGTGGCGCGCGAGTCGCTGCGCCATCGCGCGTCCGATGCCCGATCCAGCGCCGGTGATGACGGCCGTGCGGCCGGAGACGATCGTTCCTCTTGCCATGCGTGTCAGCTCCTCGTCGAGAGGGCCGGCACCATGGCACGCGGCGCGCGTCGCGTGCGCCAGTGCGATTCGCGCTATTCGGTGCTGACTTGCGGGACCGAGCTGGGCGACGGAGCGGTCTGCCCGCCGAGGCCCGCCGGCGTCTGCCTCCTGATCTCGACGAGCACGATGTCGAAGAAGGTCGTGTCGCCCCGGTGGAGCGGGTTCGTCGTGAAGCCGAGCGACGGCGGGATTATCAGCTGACGGCGACCGCCGACTCTCATGCCGGGAATGCCCTGCCACCAGCCGTCGATCACGACGTTCTTTTCGATCTGGGTTTCGAACGGTCTCTTTCTGTGCCACGACTCTTCGAGCTTCTCGCCGGTGATCCAGTTCGTGGCTATGAATTCGAAGATCCCGCTGTCGCCGGCACGGATCGCGGGCCCCTGGCCTCTTCTGAGGTCCTTGATGATCAGATGGTCCACTCTGGCGCCGGGGTGGGGGCCGGGGTTCCTCGGCTTCGCTTCCCGCGTGATGTAGTGCAGGATGGTCTGCGGCCTCTGCGAGCCGGCGGTGGTCCTTCCGTCGGTCGAGCTCGACGAGCCCGAGTCGCTCCCGCAGCCGGCGACCGCCAGTGCGACCGCGACCGCGGCACTGCAGAGCAGTACGCGCATTCCCCATTTCCCCCAATCCGGCGTATTGCCTCGGAACGTGCTCGGGCGAACCTACCTGAGCGCGCACGGCCGATGCGCCGGTTATGGCCGTGCGCTGACGCCCGCGCCGCTCAGCGGAAGCGGCCCGGCTCCCACAGCGGCTCGTCGCCCTCGACCGCGCCGCGACTGAGGATGAAGAGCAGGTCGGAGAGGCGGTTGAGGTAGCGCACGACCTCCTCGCCGAGCTCCTCCGCGTCGCACGCGATCGCGGCTCGCTCCGCCCGCCGGCAGACCGTGCGACAGACGTGCAGCTGCGCCGCTGCGGGGGAGCCGCCGGGGATCACGAATGATCTCAGCTTCGGCAGCTCGGCGTTGACCTCGTCGCAGCGCTCCTCGAGCCATCTCGTCTGCTCGGCGCTGACGCGCAGGCGCGTGCGGTCGCCGCCATGCGGCACTGCGATGTCGGCGCCGACGTCGAACAGGTCGTTCTGCACGTGCTGCAGCCACGGGACGTAGCGCTCGGGCATGCCGGCGCTCGCGAGCGCGACGCCGATGTGCGCGTTGAGCTCGTCGACGGTCCCGTACGCCTCGATCCGCGGATGCGTCTTCGGGACGCGGCTCATGTCGCCGAGGTGCGTCTCGCCCTTGTCGCCGTGGCGCGTGTAGATGCGCGTGAGGTTGACCATCACCCTTCAGTCTATGACCAGCCGCGACGCGATCCGCCGCAGTGCCGCGATAGCATCCGGCGCGTTCACAGGTCGGTGGCGATGGGAAGTCCGGTGTGAATCCGGCGTGGACCCGCCACTGTGATCGGGCGACGCTCGCCGCACGCGCAACCACGAAAAGCGCAGCCACTGGGAGGCACCGCCGTCCCGGGAAGGCGCGGAGAGTAGGCCCGAGAGCCAGGAGACCAGGCCCCGACCGCACAGTCAAATACGCCCTCGCGGAAAGGGGTGGCCTGAATGTCTCGCAGGATCATCGGCTCCGTCATCGGAGCGCTCGCCGCCGCGGCGCTCGCGGCGCCGCTCGCGCATGCCGCCGGCTCGCCGGCCCGCATCAACGTGCGCGCCGAGGCGCCCGGCCGGACGCTCGTCGACCGCACGCTCACAACACAGCGCGGAGCGGTCGTCAAGGACGGCACCAGCGCGCACTCGTGCACCGGCACCAGCATCGCCGGGGCGCTTGAGGAGGCGACCGCCGGCGACTGGGACGCGACCTGGTTCGACGGCCTCGGCTACGCGGTCGACGCGATCATGGGCGTCAGAGCGCCCGCCGACTTCAGCGCCTACTGGGCCCTGTGGGTCAACGGCAGAACGTCGATGACCGGCGTCTGCGACACCGAGCTGCACAACGGCGACGACGTGCTCGAGTTCCTCTGCACGGCGACGCCGGACTTCTCCAGCTGCACGAACCTGCCGCTCGAGCTGCAGGTCGTCCGCCCGCATCGCGGCTCGATGGACGTGAAGGTCGTCCTGCTGAGAGGCGACGGGACGAGCACGCCGGTCGCCGGCGCGACCGTGTCGGGCGGCCTCAAGCCGGTCAGAACCGCGGCTGACGGCAGCGCGAACGTGAAGCTGCGCACGGGGCAGTCGACCCTGCGCGCGACGCATTCGGATGACGTGCCGTCCAACCGTCTGCACTGCCATCACGGGCAGCACGGCGCTGGGTGCGGCAGCCGCGACCGTACGCCCCCGGAGCTGACGGTCAAGGGGATCGCCGATGGCGACACGTTCGATGCGGCACACGCACCGCGCACGCTGCGTGGGATCGCCCGCGACCCGTCCGGCGCCGGCGTCGGCTTCCGCCTCACACGTCGCGCCGACGGCGCCTGCACGGCGTTCGACGGCGACAAGGCGCGCTTCCGCCCCTGTGGCAGAAGAGGAGCGACGCTCGTCGACGCAGGCGACGGGCCGCGCTGGTCCTACCTGCTGCCGGCGCGGCTCGGTCCGGGTAGCTACCGGCTCGTGGTGATCGCGACCGACGACGCGCTCAACCGGCGGGTCCTGCGCCTGCGCTTCGTCGTGGAGGGCTAGGCGGCGTGCGCGCTCCGCGCCTCCGCTCGCTCGCGGTGCTCGCCATGCTCGCGCTGCTGCTCGCGGCCGGCCTCGCCGGCTGCGGGCTCGGCGCCGGCGAGGGCGGCACCGAGGCGCGCGTGATCGTCACGCGCGACTTCGGCGCGAGACAGCTGGAGGCGCGGATCGCCCAGGACCTGCCCTCCTCGGAGACGGCGATGCGGCTGCTGCAGCGCAGCTTCGACGTGAAGACGCGCTACGGCGGCGGCTTCGTGCAGTCGATCGACGGGCTCTCGGGCGGACGGCGGGACGGCCGCCCGGTCGACTGGTTCATCTACGTCAACGGGGTCGAAAGCGACGTCGGCGCCGCGGATGTGCAGCTGCACGACGGCGACCGCATCTGGTGGGACCACCACGACTGGGGCGCGACGCCGCATGTACCCGCGGTCGTCGGCTCGTTCCCTGAACCGTTCGCGCACGGCTCCGAGGGCAAGCGCTACCCCGTCGTGCTGGAGTGCGCCGACGACGTCGAGGACGCCTGCACCACGACCTCCGACCGCCTCGGCGCAGTTGGCGTGGTCGCTGGACGGCAGACGCTCGGCACCGGCGTGGGCGAAAGAACGATTCGCGTGCTCGTCGGTCGCTGGCAGGACCTGCGCGCCGACCAGGCGCTCGAGCAGATCGATCGCGGTCCCGCCGCCAGCGGCGTCTACGCGCGCTTCAGAGCGGGCGGGCGGACGCTCGACCTGCTCGATGCGGGCGATCACACGGTGCGCACGCTCGGTGCAGGCGCCGGCCTCGTCGCCGCGACCCGCTTCGAGGAGCAGGCGCCGACCTGGGCGATCACCGGGACGGATGCGGCTGGAGTGAACGCCGCGGCGCATGCGCTCGACGAGCAGACGCTGGCGCGCCGCTTCGCGCTCGCGCTCGACGACGGACAGGCGATCGGGCTGCCCGTGGGGGACTGATGGCGCCGCGCTGCAGCGTCAGCCCGCTCCATGCCGCGCGCGCGGCGGTCGGCTGCCTGCTGTGCGCGGTGCTCGCGCTCCCGGCCCTGCTGTTCGACAGCCCGCTCGTGCTGGGCGCAGTCTGCGTGTCCGCGTTCGCGATCGCGACGGCGGCGGGCGAGTCGCGCCCGCTGTTGCGCGCACTGCTGTTCGCGCTGCCGTTCGCGCTCGTGATCGCACTGCTGAACCCGCTCGTCACGCGCAACGGGCTGACGGTGATCGCTCGGCTCGGCGAGGCACCCGTGCTCGGCCGCGTCGACGTCACGCTGGAGGCGCTCGTCTACGGCTGCGTGCTCGGCCTGCGCGCGCTCGCGCTGATCCTCTGCTGTGCGCTGTACGCGGCGGTCGTCGATCCGGACGAGGTGCTGCGGCTGTTCCGCCGCGTCTCGTTCCGCTCGGCATTGACCGCGACGCTGGCGACGCGGATGGTGCCCGTCCTTCAGCGCGACGGGCGCCGCATGGCGGACGCGCAGCGCTGCCGCCCCGGCCCGCCGCCCTCGCGCGTGGCGCTGGTCCGCGCAGTCGCTGCCGGCGCGCTCGACCGCGCCGTCGACGTCGCGGCCGCGCTGGAGGTGCGCGGCTACGGGACCGCGCGCCGCCCGCCGCGCGTGCGCGTCCCTTGGTCGCGCCACGACGCCGCGTTCGCCGCCGTTGCGCTCGCGCTGCTCACGCTGACGCTCGCCGCGTGGCTCGCCGACGTCGCGGCCTTCGACGCCTACCCGCTCGTGCACGGCGATTGGGACACGGGCACATGGACGCTCGCGGGCGCACTCGTGCTGCTGCCGCTCGTGCCGTTCCTCGACCGGCGCGGAGTCGGGCGATGACACAGGTTCTGGCGGTTGACCGCCTGACGTACGCGTACCCGGATGCGCCGGCGCCCGCCCTCGACGACGTGACGCTCCACGTCGAGGAGGGCGAGTTGGTCGTATTGGCCGGCCGCTCCGGATCCGGCAAGTCGACGCTGCTGCGGCTGGCGAGCGGGCTCGTCCCACATGTGCATGGCGGCACGGTGAGCGGCACGGCGATCGTCGCCGGCATGGACGTCCGCGACCACGGCCCCGGCGAGCTCGCCGCCGTCACCGGCTCGCTGTTCCAGGACCCCGAGACCCAGGTCGTGATGGGCACCGTCCGCAACGAGCTGGCGTTCCCACTCGAGAACCGCGGCGAGTCGCCCGCCGCGATCGCGCGCGGGGTGGAGGAGGCGGCGCTGGCGCTGGGGATCGCACACCTCCTCGAACGCCCCACCCATGCCCTCTCCGGAGGTGAGGTCCAGCGCGTTGCGCTCGCCGCGGCACTCGTCGGCCGCCCCCAGCTCGTGCTGCTCGACGAGCCGACCTCCCAGCTCGATCCCGTCGCCGGCGACGAGCTGATCGGACTGCTGCGACGCCTCAACGAGGAGTGGGGCACCACGATCCTGCTCGCCGAGCACCGCCTGGAGCGCTGCCTCACTGCCGCAGACCGCGTGATCGCGATGGCCGACGGCCGCATCGCCTGCGACGCCGATCCGCAGTCATTCCTGACGTGGGCCCACGACGCCGCGCCCGCGTTGGAGACCCCCGGCGCACGACTGCTCGCAAACGTCGGCCTCAGCCCCGCTCCCGTAGGCGTCAAGCAGGCCCGCAGCACGCTCCGGGCCCACGGCGCGTTGCCACCAAACGCGTTGTTGCCACCAAACGCCGATCGGGCGGGTGGCGCGGGTGAGACGATTCTCGCGGCCCCGCCCGCGAAATCGTCTTCACCGGCGACAGGACCCGCCCGCCACGGCAACCGGGCTCCGGCCCTGAAGCTCCGCGGCGTCTGGGTCGAGCCGAAGGGACACCCGCCGATCCTGCGCGGCGTGGATCTCTCCATCGCTCCTGGCCAGCGGGTCGCGCTGATGGGCCGAAACGGGGCCGGCAAGTCGACGCTGTTGCGACACGTCGCGGGTCTGGCATCGCCGACGCGCGGGAAGATCGAGCGCTCCGGCCGCGTTGCGCTGCTGCTGCAGAACCCGAACGACTACCTCGTGCACGAGCGGGTCGCGGAGGAGGCGCCAACGGAAGCGCTGGCCGCTGTTGGCCTGTCCGACTTCGCCGACCGCCATCCGCGCGATCTCTCAGGCGGCGAGCGGCAGCGGTTGGCGCTGGCGATCGTGCTCGGCGGGGAGGACGTTGAGCCGCCTGCTGTTCTCTGCTTGGACGAGCCGACGCGCGGCATGGATCGCGCGCACAAGGCCGACCTCGCGGTGCTGCTCGGCAGGCTCTCCGCGACGGGCACGGCGCTGCTCGTCGCGACGCACGACCCGGAGTTCGCCGCGCTCGTCGCCGACCGCGTCGTGCTGCTGGCCGACGGCGCGCCGATCGCCGATGGTGCCGCCGCGGACGTGCTCGCCGGCGGCTGGTACTTCGCCACCGAGACCGCGCGGATCCTGCGCGGCGCCGGCGGTGCGCTTGATCCGGATGCAGGCGCTGCGCTCGTGCGCGCTCGGCTCGCTTCCCACCCGACTCCTGCGGAGGTCCAACGTCAATGAGCTGGCAACTCGCTTCGTTCCTGCTGATCGCGCTGGCGCTCGCTGCCGGCTTTGCGTGGTATGAGCGCTCGCATCCGTCGGCGCGCGTGCTGGCGCTCGTGGGCACGCTCGCCGCGCTTGCCGTGCTCGGCCGGATCGCGTTCGCGCCGGTCCCGAACGTCAAGCCGACGACCGACATCGTGCTGCTCGCCGGCTACGTCTTCGGCGGCGCGCCCGGCTTTGCCGTGGGCGCGGTCGCTGCACTCGCGTCGAACTTCTTCTTCACGCAGGGGCCGTGGACGCCGTGGCAGATGGCGGCGTGGGGGGCGATCGGGGTCGGCGGCGCCGGGCTCGCGTGGGCGAGTCGCGGACGGCTCGGGCGCGTCCCGCTCGCGCTCGCGTGCGGCGGCGCCGGGCTCGTCTACGGCGCGATCGTGAACTTCGGCAGCGTCGTCACGTTCGCCGGCAGCGGCGACGTGTGGCACCGCTATCTCGTCTACCAGGGAACGTCGCTGCCGTGGGACCTTGCGCATGCGGGCGGGAACGTCGTCTTCTTCCTGGTCTTCGGCCCGGGTCTCGTGCAGACGCTGCGGCGCTTCCGCACGCGCCTCTCGTTCACGTGGCAGCCGCATCCGGCCGGGCTCGCCGTCGTGCTCGCGGCGGCGCTGCTCGTCGCCGGCGCCGTCGGAGCGGGGGCGACGTCTGCGCAGGCGGCGACGCCGACCCAGTACCTGCTGCGCGCCCAGCACGACGATGGCGGCTTCGGCGCGACGCCGGGCGGCCGCGCGGCCAGCCTCTACACCGGCTGGGCCGGAATCGCGCTCGCGACCCAGCGCGGCGGCGCTCCCGCCCTGCGTAGAGCGATCGCGTGGGTGCGTGCGCACGCCACCGGTCTCTCCCGCAACAGCGGCGCGACCGGGACGGGAGACCTCGAGCGCACGATCCTGCTGCTCGCCGCCGCCGGCAGATCGCCGCGCGCGTTTGCCAGACAGGATCTCGTCGCGGCATTGCAGGGACGCGTCGGCGCGAACGGCGCCGTGGTGGGGCAGGTCAACCTGACGGCGTTCGCGATCCTCGCGCTGCGCGCCGCGAAGATCCCCGCCGGCGCGGATGTCCTGCGCCGCGCGGGCGACTGGCTTGCCGACCAGCAGAACACCGACGGCGGCTTCGGCTTCCTGACCAAGGGGTTCGTCAGCGATGTCGATGACACCGCGGCGGCGATGCAAGCGCTCGCGGCGCTCGGCGGGCGCAGAACGGTGCTGCGACGTGCTGCGGCGTACATCCGCGGCTTGCAGAACGCCGACGGCGGCCTGCCGCAGCAGCGCGGCGGCAGCTCGAACGCCCAGTCGACCGCGTGGGCAATCCAGGGGCTGGCGGCCGCGCATGTGCCGCTCGGCGGCGTGCGCCGCAACGGCGCACCGACGCCGCTCGCGTACGTGCGCTCGCTCATCGGCGCGAACGGCGCCGTGCGTTACTCGCGTACGAGCACGCAGTCGCCCGTATGGGTCACGTCCTACGCCGTGCTGGCGCTCGCGCGGCGCTCGCTGCCGGTCCGGGCGAAGTAGGCGACCTTCCACGCTTACGCCCGGTAGGGTTCCCGCGCTTATGAGAATCGGAGTCCCCAAGGAGACCGTCGAAGGCGAGCGTCGCGTCGCGCTTGTGCCCGAGGTCGCCAGAAAGCTGACGAGCGCCGGACACCAGGTGCTCGTTCAGGCCGGCGCGGGTGCGGAGGCGATGATCCCGGACAGCCACTTCACCGACGCCGGCGCGACGGTGACCGACGACCTGGCCGCGATCTGGGGCAGCGACGTCGTCGCGAAGGTGGCGCCCCCGGCCGCCGACGAGCTGGTGCGGCTGGGCAGAGAGAGCGTGCTGATCGGCTTCTTGCAGCCGTTGACCAACGGCGAAGGCATCCGTGCCCTCGCAGCTTCAGGTGTGACGGCGTTTGCGTTGGAGACGGTGCCGCGGATTTCGCGTGCGCAGTCGATGGATGCGTTGTCGTCGCAGTCGAATATTGCGGGGTATCGGGCTGCGTTGATGGGTGCGCAGGAGATGGGGCGTTTCTACCCGATGCTGATGACCGCCGCCGGCACCATCCGCCCGGCGACGGTGCTCGTGCTCGGCGTCGGTGTGGCCGGCCTGCAGGCGATTGCGACGGCGCGTCGTCTTGGGGCGGTGGTGCAGGGGTTTGATGTGCGGGCGGCGGTGAGAGAGCAGGTGGAGTCGTTGGGGGCGAGCTTTCTCGAGTTTGATCTTGGTGGGGATTTGGAGGGTGAGGGCGGGTACGCGAAGGAGCTCACTCAGGAGCAGCAGGCGCGTCAGCAGGAGTTGATGGCTGAGGCGATCGGCAGGGTTGATGTGGTGATCACGACGGCGCTTGTGCCGGGTCGTCGCGCGCCGATCCTCGTGACCGAGGACGCGGTCAAGCGGATGAAGCCGGGTTCGGTCGTCGTCGATCTGGCTGGTGAGGCTGGGGGGAACTGTGAGCTTTCAGAGCCGGGTGAGACGGTGATCCGTCATGACGTGAAGATCATGGCGCCGTTGAATGTGCCCTCGTCGATGGCTGAGCACGCCAGCCAGTTGTATGCGCGGAATATCGAGGCGTTGTTGGGGTTGATGGTTAGAGATGGTGAGCTCGCCTTGGACTTTGAGGATGAGGTGATCGCGGGTGCGTGTGTCACTCGGGATGGCGAGATTGTTCACGAGGGCGCCAAGGCGGCCGCGTCGGCCGGCGCGTCGGCCTAAGGGAGTTCTGAAGCTATGGATTTGGTGACGCAGATCGGCGTGTTGGTGTTGGCGGCGTTCGTGGGCTTTGAGGTCATCAGCAAGGTGCCGAATACGTTGCATACGCCGTTGATGTCGGGGACGAACGCGATTCACGGGATCGTCCTGTTGGGCGGGTTGTTGGTGATCGGTGAGGCGGTCGGCGCTGATGACGTGCTGGGTCAGGTGATTCTGGTGGTGGCGATTGCGTTTGGGACGATCAACGTGATCGGCGGGTTCCTCGTGACCGATCGGATGTTGGGGATGTTCAAGAGAAAGCCCGCACCGGCCAAGACGGACGCGGAGGCGGGCAAGTGATCGTCTTTGGCAGCAGCTTTTTGCAGGATCAGAATTTCATTGACAGCTTGTACATCCTTGCGGTGATCCTCTTCATCGTCGGTCTGCGTGGGCTTGCGGGTCCGCAGAGCGCGGTGCGGGGGAACCAGATCGCGGCGGTCGGGATGCTGATCGCCTTTGTCGCGACGCTGCTCCAAGAGGGCGTGGTCCCGAACGGCCATACCGCCATCCTCATCGCGATCGGCGTGATTGTCGGGACAGCCGTTGGTGTTCCGGCGGCGCGCAGCGTGAAGATGACGGCGATGCCGCAGATGGTCGCGCTGTTCAACGGCGTCGGCGGCGGCGCGGTCGCGTTGATCGCGTGGGCGGAGTTTCGCCGCCGGTTCCCTGGCGCGGGCGAGGATTGGTACATGAAGTCGATGATCGCCAGCTTGTTTGCGGCGATCATCGGGTCGATCAGCTTCTGGGGCAGCAATATCGCGTTCGGGAAGTTGCAGGAGATCCTGCCGGGCCGGCCGATCAAGCTGCCGGGCCAGCAGCTGATCAACCTGGTCCTGTTGATCATCTGTGTCGGGTCGGCGATCGCGATCGCCGCCGGCACCCACAGCGAGGCGCTGTTCATCCTGGGGATCCTTGTCGCGGCGGGGATCCTCGGGAACATGGTCGTCCTGCCGATCGGTGGGGCGGACATGCCCGTCGTCATCAGCCTCCTGAACGCGTTCACCGGCCTCTCGGCGGCGGCGACGGGTATCGCCCTCGACAACTTCGCCCTCATTGTGGCCGGCACGATCGTCGGCGCCTCCGGTTCGATCCTGACGAACCTGATGGCGGTCGCGATGAACCGCTCGGTGCCGTCGATCATCGCGGGCGGGTTCGGCGGCGGTGACGCCGCCCCCGCCGGCGCCACCGCCGGCGCGGGCGCGGGCGGCACCGCGCGCTCCACGAGCGCGCAGGACGCGGCGATCCAGTTGGCGTATGCGCGGCAGGTCGTGATCGTGCCCGGCTACGGGATGGCGGTCGCCCAGGCCCAGCACGCCGTGCGCGAGATGGCCCTCGCGCTGGAGAGAAAAGGCGTCGAGGTCAAGTACGCGATCCACCCCGTCGCCGGCCGCATGCCCGGCCACATGAACGTGCTCCTCGCCGAGGCCGACGTCCCCTATGACCAGCTCAAGGAGATGGACGACATCAACCCCGAGTTCGGCCGCACCGACGTCAGCCTGATCATCGGCGCCAACGACGTCACCAACCCCGCCGCCAACAACGACCCCGGCTCCCCGATCTACGGCATGCCGATCCTCGAGGTCGACAAATCCCAATCCGTGATCGTCCTCAAACGCTCCATGTCCTCCGGGTTCGCCGGGATCGACAACCCCCTCTTCTACGACCCCAAAACCGCCATGCTGTTCGGCGACGCCAAAGCCAGCGTCAGCGAGATCACCGGCGAGCTCGGCAGCCTGTAGGAGATACGCGGCGCGGCTCCCATCGCCGGAGCCGCGTCGTTCCGGCGAGGCGCGCGATACGTCCGAGATCGCATATTGGACGCCTGAACGTCAGCGTTCTTACCAAACGGCTTTTCTTGGTGCGGCTGCTCGTGGGAGTGTCGGACTGACGTCGGAGCACACGGGTCCGCGCCGACCGGGGGGTTCGCGCAAGGGTCCGCAGGGAGTCATGCGTCCGCGTCGCGTCGGGAATCAGAGGGGGAAGGTGATCGGGGCCGAGGAGGCCGGCCCCAATCGCCGCCTCCCCGCCCGACGAGCCGTCGGCCACATGGCGTAACTTTCGCCTCGCGGGCCGGTTGGAACACGCGATGCCGCGCCCGGCGCCGTTCGCCATGCCACTTCCCCCGCCTGCGTTCCGCCAGTCCCGTTCGCTCCTGCTCGCGCTGCTCGCCGGGATGTTTCTGGTCCTGCTCGCAGCGCATCCAGCACACGGCGGCATGTACACGGGCGATCCGGTCGTCGGCCCGACTCCGGCCCTGCACAGCCTGCAGGGAATCGATCTCGCCCCCGACGGCAGCGGCGCGATCGCCTACACGATGGACGACGGCGGTGTCCCGCACGTGTTCGTCAACCGCTTCGTCAACGGCGTGTGGAGCGGCCCGGAGCGGCTCGACGCCGACCTCGGCGGCGCCGCCACGCAAGCTGCCGTCGCGGCCGGCGATGGCGGCCGCGTGATCGTCCTCTTCGCCAACGCGGGCAACGTCTACGCCGCAACGCGTCCCGACGCCGCCGGCGGCTGGCGCCGCCAGACGCTCTGGAGCGGCGGCGGCGCGTCCGACCCCGCCGTCGATCTCAGCGTCAACGGCAAGGGCTACGCGGCCTTCACGGCACCCGGCGCCGGCGGTCACGACGTTCGCGCCGCCTACTCCCGCGATGCCGGCCCGTGGACGGTCATCGGCGCGCCGCTCGACGCGAACGCCGGCGACGACGCCGGCGCCGGCAGCGCGCGCCCGAGACTCGCCGCCTCGGCCGACGGCGTCGCGATCCTCGTCTGGGGAGAGCTCGGCCACGTCTTCACCCGGCGCCTGCAGGGCGCACGCCCGAGCGTCGTGGCCGCCGACGCGCTCGACGGGCTGGTCCTGGAGGGCGTTCAGGCCGGCGCGGCGGACCTGCCGGTCGTCAGCACGCAGGACGACGACAGCTTCACCGGCGTGGCACTGCGCGCGACGTTCGACATGGGCGGCGGCGTCACGCGCACGCGCGCCGTCTTCCGCCGGCTGCGCGGCTCGCGCTTCGAGACGCCGGTGTCGGTCGACGCGGCGCCGCTGGTCTCCGGTCAGGACTCGAGCCAGCCGCACATCGCGACGGTCGGGACGGGGCAGGGCCTCGCCGTCGCGGGCAACCTCACGACGAACGCCACGAACGCGCTGCAGCTGCTGTTCGACATCGAGCCCTCGCCGCCGGTGCTGCAGCTCGACTCGCTCGTCGCCAACACCGCGCCGAGCTATGCCGTTCCGGCGGCCGCAACCGCGCGCAAGACGCTCGTCGCCTGGCAGGTGACGCCGGCGGGCGGCGTCCCGGAGATCCACGCGCGCTACCGCGACGGCGGCGACTTCGAGGCAGAGCAGGCGATCTCGCGCGGCGACCTCGGGCCGACCGCCGCCGCCGACGGGCTGTTCGCAGCCGGCGACGATGCGGGCGACATCGCGGTGGCCTACGTGCAGGACGTGCCCGGCCAGGGCCGTGCGATCGCCGTTGCGACGGTCGACCAGCCGCCCGGCCGCTTTGCCGTCAAGCGCGTCAACGGCTTCCTGCGTACCGATCGGCCGACGCTGTCGTGGACGACCTCCCGCGAGACGTGGGGCCGCTACTTCAGAGTCCTCGTCGACGGCGTCCAGGTCGGCGTCACCGGCCGCCGCAGCCTGCGCCTGCCCGCGCCGCTCCCACAGGGCGCGCACACCTGGCAGGTCGTCGCGCTCGACCACCGCGGCCAGCAGTACGCCGCCAAGCCGTCGAGCGTGAAGATCGATTCCGTGCCCGCGTTCGTGCGAGCGCGCGTGTCCGGTCCGCGGCGAGCGCTGGCGACGCTGAAGCTCGCGGTCCAGGCGACCGACACGCCGACCGGCACGGCCCGCAAGGCGGTTGGCGTGGTCACCTCGGGCGTCGGGCAGATCCTCGTCAGCTGGGGCGACCGCACGCCGGCGCAGCTGATCCGGAGCGGCGCGCAGCACGCGTACGCGCGACCCGGCCGCTACACGCTGCGCGTGCTCGTGACCGATCGCGCCGGCAACAGATCGACGTTCCGGCTGTCGCTCAAGATCGCCAAGCCGGCGAGAAGATCGAGACGTAGGCACAGTCGCTAGGCTCGCGCGAGCGATGAGCGAGTCCGGCGCCCCGCACCTCACCGTCCGCGCCTGTGGACGGATGCTCGCGCTGGGCGAGCGGCCGTGGCTGATGGGCATCGTGAACGCGACGCCCGACTCGTTCTCCGACGCGGGCGAGCGCCGCACGCTCGACGCCCGCGTCGCGCTCGCGCGGGAGCTGCTCGAAGCGGGCGCCGACGTCATCGACGTAGGTGGCGAGTCCGGCGTCACGAACAGACCGGCGGTCGACCCGCAGGAGGAGATCGCGCGCGTCGTACCCGTGATCGAGCGGATCGCCGCCGAGCTCGGGGCAATCGTCTCGGTCGACACGTACAAGCCGCAGGTTGCAGCGGCGGCGATCGCCGCAGGCGCCTGCATCGTCAACGACGTCAGCGGCCTGCGCGATCCGGCGCTCGCCGACGTGTGCGCGGAAAGCGGTGCGGCGCTCGTGCTCATGCACACGCGCGCGGCGCCGAAGCAGAAGCTGCTCGACCCTTCCTACGACGGGCGCATCGCGGACGACGTCGTCGCGTTCCTGCGCGAGCGGATCGAGCTGGCGCGCGCGCACGGCGTCGCCGACGAGCAGCTGATCCTCGATCCCGGCCCGGACTTCGGCAAGACGCCCGCGCAGACGGTCGAGGTGCTGCGCCGCCTCGACGACGTGCACGCGCTGGGCCGGCCGATTCTGCTGGCGCTCTCGCGCAAGGACTTCATCGGCGCGATCGCCGGCCGGCCGCCGCGCGAGCGCGGCGCCGGCACGCTCGCGGCGCTCGCGTGGGGCCTCGATGCCGGCGGGCACGTCTTCCGCCTGCACGACGTTGCCGCCGCCGCGGACTTCATCGCCGTCCGCGACGTGCTGGCGGGGCGGCGGGAGCTGGCTGCCGACGCGCGGCTTGCCGACGCGCTCCGCCGGGAACCAGTCCGCTAGGGTTCGCGCCGCCGAGCCCGAATACCGGCTCGCACGATCGCCGGCCGCTGACGCCAACGCGGCCGGAGCCCACCGATTTCATCCCGACAGGAGGACCATGCCCGTACTCGAACGCTCCGCGCTGGCCGACAGCCCGCTTGCCGACCTGCATGCCATCGCCTCGGAGCTGGGCATCGACGGCTTCCGCCGTCTGCGCAAGGAGGACCTGATCGACGCGATCGTCGCGCGTCAGAGCGGCGACGGCGCCGGTCGCGAGGGAGCCGACTCCGATGAGGATGCGCCGGCGCGCTCCCGCCGCCGGCGCGGGGGGCGCGGCCGCTCGCGCGACCGCGACGAGGAGCCGGAGGCGGCCGCCGCGGCGGAGCCCGAGGCCGAGGAGAAGCCCGTGCGCCGCGAGCGCGGCGGGCGCGAGCGTGGAGGCCGCGACCGCGACCGTGGCGAGCGCGAGGAGCGCGCCAAGCCGGAGCGCGACCGCGATCGTCAGAACGGCGACCGCACTGTCGAGGGCGTCGTCGAGCTGGCCGAGAACGGCTCCGGCTTCCTGCGCCTGAGCAAGGACGGCAAGCCCTCCGACGACGACGTCTACGTGTCCGGTGCCCAGGTGCGGCGCTGCGAGCTGGTCGACGGCGACCGCGTCAGCGGTCCCGTGCGTCCGCCGCGTCGCTCGGAGCGCTTCGCGTCGCTCGTGCGGGTCGACACGATCAACGGCCGCCCGGTCGAGGAGGTCTCCGAAGGCGTGCGCTTCGACGAGCTGCCGGCTGCGTTCCCGACCGAGCGCTTCGCGTTCGGCGGCGACGACGAGACGGTCCAGGTGGTCGAGTTCCTGACGCCGTTCGGCCGCGGCTCGCGCGTGACGATCGCCGGCGGCGCCCACACCGGCAAGAGCGAGACGCTGCGGCGCATCTCGGCCGCGCTCGCCGCGCTCGGCGAGGAGATCGAGCAGGCGGTCGTGCTCGTCGGGGCGCGCCCAGAGGAGATCGCCGAGTGGCGCGAGGGGTCCGTCACGCCGGTGGCGGCGCTCAGCTTCGCCGTGAGCGCGGAGGCGCAGGCGCAGGCCGTCGAGCGCGCAATCGATCACGGCAAGCGCGTCGCGGCGCGCGGCGGCCACGCCGTCGTGTTGATCGACACGCTGGCCGCGCTGCCGGCGCCCGCCGCCCGCAAGGCGCTTGCGGCTGCCCGCAACATTCCCGACGGCGGCTCGCTGACGGTGATCGCGACCGCCCCCGGGCCGCTTGGCGGCGAGACGACGGTCATCGCGCTGGACATGCTGCTTGCGGGCGAGCGCCGGTTCCCGGCGGTCAACCTGCTCGCGAGCCGCACGCTGCGACCGGAGCTGCTCGTCGGCGAGGCCGGCGCCCAGGCGATCGCCGAGGCCGTGCGCGAGCAGGCGGGATAACTGCGGTAGGACAGCCACGAGAGCGAGTCGCCTCGCGCCGCGAGACGGCGCGAGGCGACCGCTCTCGCCGCTATCGGGCGGGAGAGCGGTACGCGACCCGGCCCCAGGAGGGCTCGGGCGCCAGCTCGATCGGCTCGTTGCCGCGGTCGGGCTGCACGTAGGAGAAGGTGTGCGTCTGCTCGTCGAAGGCGATGTCGAGCTCGCCTTCCTTGACGCGCTGGTCGAGCCACGCGCTGCGGAAGATCAGCCGCCGCAGCCAGTGCACCAGCGAGCGCTCGGACGGGCCGACCAGCTCCGGCCAGCAGTCGTTGACGTGCTCGCCGAGGGCGGAGGCGGGATCGTGCACCTCGCCGTTGACGACGAGGTTGACGAGGTCCTCGGCCTCCTCGTCTTCGAGCCGGCCGCCGACGAAGCCGAGCTTGCGAGCGGCCTGCTCGCAGCGCTCGGCGAAGTCGCGCTCGTTGAAGGTGAAGCGAAGCTCGCCGTACTCCAGGACGAAGTCGTCACCGGAGCTGTAGTTTCCGCGTTGGTTCAGCATGAAAGAAGGCGTCCCGGTCCGTGGGCGTCGGCATCATATGCGCGTCTCCTCCATCCGTGGATGGGTTGCACGGGAACTTGCAGCGCGGCTGCAACGGCACTCCGCCGATCGGCCGCGAAGGGGGCGAATCGTGGGGCCGCTGCAACTCAGGGCGGCCATGAACGAACCACGCCCCACCATCCTCATCGTGGAGGACGACCGCCACACGCGGGCGTTCCTCGCCGACAATCTCTCGGCCGACGGCTTCGACCCGATCGGCGCGGCCAACGCCAGAGAGGCCGTGCGCCTGATGGAGTCGCGCTATCCCGACCTCGCGATCGTCGACCTGACGCTGCCGGACCGCGACGGGCTGGAGCTGCTCCAGCAGGTGCGCCGCTCCGATGGCGTTGCCACGCGCATCGATCCGATGCTGCCGCTGCTCGTGCTGAGCGGCCGCGTCGGCGAGCTGCATCGATTGCGCACGTTCGAGCGCGGCGCCGACGACGTGCTCGGCAAGCCGTTCTCGTACGCCGAGCTGCGTGCCCGGATGACCGCGCTGCTGCGCCGCAGCGAGCGCAGCGTCCGGCACGGCCGGCTGCGCGTCGGCAGCATCGAGATCGATCCGACCGCGCGCACGGTGCTGCTGAACGGCCGGCGCCTGTCGCTCTCGCAGAAGGAGTTCGCGCTGCTGCGCACGCTCGCGGCCGACCCGACGAGAGTCTTCTCCAAGGAGGAGCTGCTGCGGAGCCTGTGGGGCTTCCGCGCCAACAACTCGACCCGCACGCTCGACTCGCACGCGTGCCGCCTGCGCCAGAAGCTCGCGCGCGACGGCGACCGCTACCTCGTGAACGTGTGGGGTGTCGGCTATCGACTCGTGGACGGGCCGGAGGGAGAGCAGCTCAGCGTCTTCGCCGACGCCGGGGCGCGCGTCGGCGTGGAGGAGGGACGATGAGCACGCCTGTGGCGATCGGCGGCTGGCTCGCCGCGCTCGGCGTCGCGGCCGCCTGGCGCGTCGTCCTTGCCCGGCGGATGGAGCTCGTCGCGCGCGCCTGCCACGAGCTGCGCGGCCCGCTCACGGCGGCGCGGCTCGGGCTGCGACTCGCGACCCACGGCCCGAGCGCGGGTGCTGCGCGCGGGGTGGGCGGGATCCTCTCCTCGGTCGACCTCGAGCTCGGCCGCGCCGGGTTGGCGCTTGCCGATCTCGCCGCTGCGCAGCGCGGCGCGCGTGCCGGCGATCTCATCGAGTCGTTTGCGCTCGCGCCACTGCTGGCCGACGCGGCGGCGGCGTGGCGTCCGGCGGCCTGGGCGAAAGGCGGGCGCCTGCGGCTGGAGCCGCCGCCCGAGGGCATCGTGCTCCGCGGCGACCGGCTGCGGCTCGCGCAGGCGTGCGGCAACCTGCTCGCCAACGCGATCGAGCACGGCGGCGGCGAGGTGCTGCTGCGAGCGCGCGCAAGCCGGCACACGGTGCGCATCGAGGTGCTCGACGCCGGCCCCGGCCTCTCCGCGCCGGTCGCCGAGCTGATCCGGCGTCCGCGGGCCGGGCGCGGCCTGCACGGGCGCGGGCTGGCGATCGCCGCCGACGCCGCCGCGCGCTACGGCGGGCGGTTGGCGGCGGCTCCGAGCGAGCGCGGCGCGCGCCTCGTGCTCGAGCTTCCGATCCCGGCGCGCAGATGACGCCTCGGCGGCGGGCGCTCCTGCTGCTCGCGCTCGCGGCGCTGCTCGGCGCGCTGGCAGCCGCGAGCGTCCAGCGGCGCGAGACGGCGCTCGAGCGGGCGCTCGGACCGGACGTGCGCGTGCTCGTGACGCGCGCGCCCGTCGCGGCGGGCGCGCAGGCCGCCAGCACGCGTCCGCTGCTGCGGGCCGTGCCGCGCCGCTACGCGCCGCCCGACGCCGTCGCGAGCGCGGTGCGGCTGGCCGGCGCGCGCATGGCCGTCGCGCTGCCGCCCGGCTCGATCCTGACCGCCTCGTTGCTGCGGGCCGGCGCCGGCACCGCGCCGGAGCTGGCGCTCGCGCCCGGCGAACGCGCCGCCGAGGTACTGGCGCACGGCGATCCGCGCGCGATCGGGCCGGGCGCCCACGTCGACGTGCTCGTCACGCGCGAGGGAGACGGCGCGCGGGAGGGGCGGACGGTGCTCGCGCTGGAGGACGTCGAGGTGCTCGCGGCGCGCCCGGCGCCGCGCACCGCGGCAGACCCGGGCGACGGCACGGCCGGTGGCCGCGTCCTCGCATCGCTGCGCGTGCGAATCCGCGATGCGGTCTATCTGGCCGCCGCCCAGGCGTTCGCGCGCGACGTGCGGCTGCTGGTGCGCGCGCCCGGCGACCGAGCCCCCGTGAAGACGGGCTTCTCGGTCGATCAGCGGCTGCGCTGACCTTCAACGCTCAAGGGATCGGCGCGATTGGCCGATCCATGCGTCGAGCGCATGTCCCGACGCCTTCTCATCACCGGTCTCGCCATCTGCTGCTGCCTCGTCGCCTCCGCGATCAGCGCCGCCGCGCGCATGCCCGCGCTGCACGCCGTCGCCGCGGCCGACGTGACGGTCCATACGCCGCTGCCCACGATCAAGCGCGTCAAGCCGCTGAGACTCAGAATCGGCCAGCGACTCACGATCATCGGCACCAACTTCATTCCCGGCAGACGCAGAGACACGGTGGTGTTCCTGCGCGACGGGGCGCCCGCCGTCTTCCTGAAGGCGCAGAGAGCGACGAGAACCCGTCTGACGGTGCTGCTCACGAGCAAGCTGGGCCGCTACCTGATCGGCAAGAACAACGGCGAGAAGGGTGCGACGCGCTTTGCGCTGCGCGTGCTCGCACGCCGCTTCGGCAAGCGCTTCACGCCGCGCCGGCTGTCGCCGGTGGTGCTGCCCGCGGAGCCGCACCAGGACGGCGGCTCCAGAGACGTCGGTCCGACGGCGCCGACCTGCACCGCCGCGAGCGCGAGAGCCGCCCCGGACGCCGACTTCGACGGCGACGCGCTGAAGAACGGCCGCGAGCTGCAGATCCACACCGATCCGTGCCTCGCCGACAGCGACGGCGACGCGATCCCCGACGGCTACGAGTACGAGTCGGCGCTCGACTACAACACGCGCGCGCTGCCGTACCCGGGCAAGCGCCCGTACCCGAACCCGCTCGACCCGAGCGACGCGAACACCGACTACGACGGCGACGGCCTCACGCTGGCCGACGAGCACGCCGCGTGGGTCGCGTACGGGCATTCGAGCTTCCCGCTGCTCTACAGCGACGGCACGCAGACGTCCGGCGGCCCTGTTCAGGTCACGCCGCAGACGCAGTGGGAGGACATGGACGACAGCGGCTTCCTGACGGACGACGAGAAGGACGTCGACAACGACGGCCTCACGAACTGGGACGAGGCCCACGGCCGCATGACGCCGGAATGGTGGGTGGCGATCGTCAGAAACGAGCAGCCGTTCACGCTCAAGTACCAGCAGACCGACTGGCTTGACCCCGACACGGACGGCGACACGCTGTCGGACGGCCCCGACGACGTCGACCACGACGGCTACTCGAACGCAAACGAGGTCAGCCGCCTGGGCAGCAGACAGTGGGTCCAGCCGTTCAACCCGTGCCTGCCGGACCCGTACTCCGTCACCTGTCCGTTGCACCCGCCGGTGGAGAACACCTACGAGCCGTTCGCCTCCGGGTGGGATCCGGCCGAGCCAATACCGCTGAGATGGCCGCGCTGATCAGCGACGTCGAGCTGGATGCGATCGAGGCCGCCGGCCTCGATGCGTCGTCCGGGGGGCAGTCGCCGGCGTCGCCCGAGCGCCTTGGGCGGGCCGAGTCGCCGTCATGGCACGAGTACCGCGCCGAGCTGGCGGTCGGCATCCCGTTCCTCGCCGCCGCGCTCGCGCTCGCGCTGCTGGGCGATTCCGGGATCTCCATGCAGGCCGGGCCGGGGATCGCGCTCGTGCTCGCCTACGCGGTCCTCTCGCGCGTGCGCTTCCACGCCGGCGTCGGTCACACGGTGCCGACGCAGCTCGCGTTCGTGCCGATGCTGTTCCTGCTGCCGACAGAGATCGTGCCGCTGCTGGTGCTGCTCGGCATGCTCGTCGGCAACCTGCCGGACTACGCGCGCGGCGCGCTTCATCCAGGCCGCGCGCTGATGCTGCCGGGCGACGCCTGGCATGCCGTCGGACCGGCGGTCGTGCTCGTCGCATTCGGCGCGACGACGCCGGAGTGGGGCGACTGGCCGTGGTACCTGCTCGCGCTCGCGTCGCAGTTCGCGCTCGACTTCGGCGTCTACGCCGTGCGCGCGCGACTCGCGCTCGACGTGCCGAGCCGCGAGCAGCTGCGCGCGCTCACGTGGGTGTGGATCGTCGACACGCTGCTTGCGCCGGTCGGACTGGTGGCGGCGTTCGCCTCCGACCACCACCCGTATGCGTTCCTGCTGATCCTGCCGCTCGCGGCGCTGCTGACGCTGTTCGCACGCGAGCGCAACGAGCGCCTCGATCAGGCGCTCGAGCTGGGCGGCGCCTACCGCGGCATCGCGATGCTGCTCGGCGACCTGCTCGAGGAGGCCGACGAGTACACCGGCGGCGACCACACGCGCGGCGTCGTCGCGCTCTCGCTGGAGGTCGCCGACGAGCTCGGCCTCGACGAGCACGAGCGCCACAACGTCGAGCTCGCGGCGCTGCTGCACGACATCGGCAAGATCGTCATCCCCGACTCGATCATCAACAAGCCGGGGCCGCTGACCGACGACGAGTGGGCGCTGATGAAGACGCACACCGTCGAGGGTCAGCGGATGCTCGACCGCGTCGGCGGGGTGCTGCGCGAGGTCGGCATGATCGTGCGCGCCTCGCACGAGCGCTGGGACGGCGGCGGCTACCCCGACGGGCTCGCCGGCGGCCGCATCCCGCGCGAGGCGACGGTCGTCGCCGCCTGCGACGCCTTCAACGCGATGACGACCGATCGCTCGTACCGCAGAGCCCGCTCGGCCGCGGACGCGCTCGCCGAGATGCGCGCCTGCTCGGGCTCTCAGTTCTCGCCCGAGGTCGTCTCGGCGCTGGTGCGCGTGGTGTCGCGCAGCACGCCGCACGTCGCGTCGGCCCAGCCGACCGCGTTGAGGTAGAGGTCGCCGACCGCCACGCCGGGCAGGCGGCGGGCAACCGTGTCGAGGTCGCCGCGCTCGTAGGCGATCGTCGCGGCGAGCGCATCGCCCATCGGCCCGCGCAGCTGCACGAGCGCGGCGCGCGCGTCCTCTGACAGCGGCAGCGCGTCGATCAGGTGCGAGAGCGGTGCGCCCGCGATCGCGTCGACGACCGAGAAGAGGCCGACGGTGAAGAACGCTTTGGGCTCCAGCGGCGGATCGGCCGGCCGCAGCTCTCCGGCGATCAGCTCGCACAGGCGTGCGCGCACGAGCGCGGTGACGGTCAGCTCGTGGGGCGTGTCGCGCACGTCGGAGAGCACGATCAGCGTCGCCCAGCGGCGCACCGCCTGCGTGCCGAGCAGCACGAGCGCCTCTCTGACGGACGCGACGCGTCGTGGCAGGTTGAAGTAGGCGGAGTTGAGGTAGGTCAGCAGCCGGTAGGAGAGGCCGACGTCGCGCGAGATCGTCTGCTCGAGCTCCTCGAACGTGCTCTGCGCGTAAAGGCCCGCGAGCCCGCGCAGCTCGCCCACGCGCTCGGTCGGCGGGGCGCTGCCGGCGACGACCTCGTCGGCCGTCGAGAGAAAGAAGCCCTGCAGTTGGTCGAAGCCGGCGGCCAGGCAGCGCTGGTGGAGCGCGGGCGTGTCGACGCCGGTTGCGATCAGCATGGGGCTCACGCGCGCGAAGCGCGCGACGCAGTCGGCCAGCTCGGCGTCGTCGAGGCCGCTCACTTCGAGCTTCACGCTCTCCACGAGCCGCGCCAGCTCGAGCGGAGCCGGCCGACGCGGATCGCATACGAGCGAGATGCGGTAGCGCCGGGCTGCGAGCCGCTCGAGCACGGTATGCAGCGCCGTGTCCTCCGGGCCCGGGTCGGCGACCTCCAGCACGACGCGCTCAGGCGGCAGCGCGAGCGCGTGCAGCTCGAGCAGGAAGCGGCGTGGCACGCGCACGTGTGCGGGGTGCTCGCCGGCGAGCGCGCCGACGCCGATGCCGGTGAACGTCTCGACGATGACGCGGGTCGCGCCGCGCTCCTCGTCGTCGGCGGTGACGGCGTTCTCGCCGCCGGGCATGCGCCGCAGCAGCGCGTATCCGACGACGTTCGTCCGGCGGTCGTAGATCGCCTGACGCGCGATCGCGACCGGGACCGCGGCGTCCGCGGGCAGGGAGGCGGGGATGGCGTCGACGCTCATCGCCCATGTCATCGGACGGACATAGGAGAACTTGCGCCACGCTGGACCTCTCATGCGGCATGATCGCGCGCATGAGACCGCGTGAGCAGAGATGCGAGGCGTGCGGCGGAAGCTTCGGCTGCGGTGCGGCGACGAGCGGCTGCTGGTGCGAGGAGCTCGCGCTCGACGGTGCGACACTCGCGCGGCTGCGCACTGCCTATGACCGCTGCCTGTGTCCCTCCTGCCTCAGAGCAGCGGCGATCGGTGAGTCTGCGTCGCTGAGCCTGCCGCGGACCTGACCTGTCGGTCGACGCCAGCTCCAGCGATCTCGCACGTCGAGCCACTTGAGCACCCAGTCCGGCGCGGTCCAGAGTGCCGCGATGGACGTTTTTCGGAGCTGGGGGGCGAAATAGGTGCTCGGGGGGCTCCCGGTGCTTCGTGGACACGAACGGGGAGCGCCTCGAACGCCTGGCTGACGAACTGCGCGAGCGGCTTGTGCGCACTGCGTCCGAGCCCGGCGGCGACGCCGCTGCGCGTGTGGCGGCGCTCGTCGAACGCGAAGCGGCGGTGCTGAGCGAAGCCGAGCGCGCGACGCTGCGGCGGCTCGTCGCCGAGCGCTCGCTCGGGCTCGGTCCCCTGGAGCCGCTGCTGGCCGATCCGGCCGTCGAGGAGGTGATGGTGAACGGACCGGGCCGTGTATGGGTCGAGCGGCACGGGCGGATCGAGCCGACGGACGTGGCGTTCGCCGACGAGGCGCAGCTGCGGCATGCGATCGAGCGGATCCTCGCGCCGCTCGGCCGCCGCGTCGACGAGACCGAGCCGCTGTGCGACGCGCGCCTCGTCGACGGCTCGCGCGTGAACGTCGTGCTGCCGCCGCTCGCGCTCGACGGGCCGCTGCTGACGATCCGCCGCTTCCGCGCCGGCGGGATGTCGCCCGAGGAGCTCGTGGCGGCCGGCACGCTCGACCGGCGCCTGTGCGACCTGCTTGCCGCGTGCGTGCGCGCGCGGCTGACGATCCTCGTGAGCGGCGGCACCGGCTCGGGCAAGACGACCACGCTCGGCGCACTGTCGTCGTTCATCCCCGACCGCGAGCGGATCGTGACGATCGAGGATGCCGCCGAGCTGCGGCTGCGCCAAGCGCACGTTGTGCGGCTCGAGGCGCGGCCGGCATCGCTGGAGGGGCGTGGCGAGGTCACGATCCGGCAGCTCGTGCGCAACGCGCTGCGCATGCGGCCCGACCGGATCGTCGTGGGCGAGGTGCGCGGGGGCGAGGCGCTCGACCTCTTGAGCGCGCTCACGACCGGGCACGACGGTGGGCTCTCGACCGTGCACGCCGGCTCGCCGCAGGAGGCGCTGCGGCGCATCGAGACGCTCGCCCTGATGGCCGGCGTCGGCCTGCCGCATGCGGCGGTGCGGGAGCTGGTGACCGGAGCAATCGACCTCGTCGTCCACCAGCGGCGCGAGCGCGACGGGCGGCGCCGGGTTGCCGCGGTCGCGCAGGTCATGCGCGGCGAGGACGGGGCGGGCGATGCGCGTGTCCGCGGACTGTTCGCCCTGCGCGACGGGCGCCCGCACTGGCGCCTGCCGCTGCCGCCGGAGCTGGGTGCGCTGCTCGACGAGGATGCGCCGCCGCCACCGCCGCCGCCTGCGGGCGATCCGCTCGCGCGGCTGGAGGCCGCGCGCCGCCGGCTGCGCGCGTCCGTCGCGCCGTGCGAGGAGCTGCCATGAGCGCAGCGCCGTTGGCGGCGCTCGCCGCGGCGCTGGGCGTGTTTGCGCTGTGGGACGCGCTGGCCGCCGTCGAGCAGCTCGCGCGGGGCGGCGCAGCGGCCCGGCTGCTCGCCCCGCTCGTGCGTGCGCGGCGCGCCGGCGTGAGCCCGAGCGTGCGCGAGCGGCGCCGGCTCGCCGCCGTGGCGGTGCTCGTGCTGCTCGCGGCAGGGTGGCTCGTCGCCGGTCTCGTCGCCGGATGCCTCGCCGCCGTCGCCGGGCCGTGGACGGCACGTGCGTACCTGCGCTCGCGCCAGCATCGCTGGCGCGAGGAGCTGGAGCGCGCCGCGCCGGCGGTGGCGCGCGCAGTCGCCGATGCACTTGCGGGCGGCCATGCGATCTCGCGGGCGCTGGCGGAAGCCGCGCGCAGCGTCGACGGGGCGGCCGCGCGCGAGCTGCGCACGCTCGCCGCGGCGCTCGCGGTCGGCCAGCCGCTCGAAGCCGCGCTCGGCGGGCTCCAGGCGCGTGTGGACAGCCACGCGTACGACACGCTCGCGGCGGCGATCCTGCTGCAGCGCGACGCGGGCGGCGACCTCGCGGGGCTGCTGCGCGAGCTGGCGCGGGCGCAGGAGGCGAACGCACGTGGCGTCGACGACGCGCGCGCCGCGACAGCGCAGGCCCGTTTCACCAGCGTGGTCGTCGGCGTGCTGCCGGCCGGCGCCGCCGCGCTCGCCGAGCTGGCCAGCCCCGGAGCGCTGGCGAGCGTCGCGCGCGACCCGCTCGCGTTGTGGCTTGCGGCGTTCGCGGCCGTCCTGCAGCTCCTGGGGCTCCTCGCAATCCGCCGGCTCGCGCGGGTGAGCGGATGAGATGCGAGCTTCGGGTCCATGCGACCCGCTTCCCGTCGTTCATCGGGCGGCGCGCATGAGTCCGACAGCGGTCGTTGCCGGCGCGGCGGCGGCGCTCGCCCTCGTTGCGCTGATGCAGCTCGCGCCGCAGCGGCCGCCGCGCCGCCGGTCCGCAACGGCCACCGCCTTCTCGCTGCTCGCCCGCCTCGGGGCGCGCGCCGGCGCGCCGGCGGCCTCACGCGCGTTCGAGGCGCTGCTCGTCGCCGCCGGCCGTCCGCTCGGGCTGCGCGCCGCCGACCTGATGGCGGCAAAGGGGGGAGCCGGCGCGCTCGGCCTCGCGGTGGCGCTGCCGCTCGGTTCGCTGCTGCCGGGGCGCCTCGGCCTGCTGGCGCCGTTCGCGCTGCCGCTGGCTGCGTTCCTGGCCCCCGACCTGTGGCTGCGCCGGCGCGTGCGGGTTCGCGGCGCGGCGATGGCGCGCGAGTTACCGGAGCTGCTCGACCTGCTGCGCGTCGCGCTCGGCGCCGGCCTCTCGCTCGACCGCGCGCTCGCCGAGGTCGCACGGCGCTCGCGGGGTGCGCTGGCGCGCGAGTGGCGCACGGCGGCGGTCGAGATCGAGCTGGGCGTCCCGCGCGAGCAGGCGCTCGCCGCGATCGCCGAGCGGTGTCCGTGCGAAGGCGTTCGTCCGCTCGTGCGTGCGCTCCAGCGCGGCGTGCGGCACGGCACGCCGCTGGCCGAGGCGCTGTCCGCCCAGGCGGCCGAGGCGCGCGCCATGCAGGCGCGCCGCCTCGCCGAGCGCGCGGCGAAGGCCTCGCCGCAGATCCAGCTCGTGGTCGCGCTGCTGTTGGTGCCGTCGGTGCTGCTGCTGGTGGCGGCTGCGCTGCTCGCGAGCTTCACGGCCTGACTCGCTACGGTCACCGCATGCCCCGTTTCACGCCGGACGCGCTCGCACTGCCGATCGTGCAGGCGCCGCTTGCGGGCGGCCCCTCGACGCCGGCGCTTGCGGCCGCGGTCAGCGCGGCCGGCGGACTGGGCTTCCTGGCTGCCGGCTACAAGAGCGCCGAGGCGCTCGCCGAGGACGTCGCGGCGGTGCGTGCCGCCACCGACGCGCCCTTCGGGATCAACGTGTTCGCGCCTCCGCGCACCGCCGGCGACCGCGACCTCGTCGCCCGCTATGCCGCACGGCTGATCGGGGAGGCAGAACGACAGGGCGCGATCCTCGGAGACCCACACAGCGACGACGACGCGTTTGCGGAGAAGCTCACGCTGCTGCACGACGTCGAGCCGGCAGTCGCCTCGTTCACGTTCGGCTGTCCGCCGAAGGAGACGATCGGCGCGCTCCAGGCCGACGCCGTCGCCGTGTGGGTGACCGTCACGACGCCGGCTGAGGCACGCGCGGCGGCGGACGCGGGCGCCGACGCGCTCGTCCTGCAGGGCGCGGAGGCCGGTGGTCACCGGGGCGGCTTCGACGACGCGGGGGTGGGTCGCACCGGTATCGGGCTTTTGGCGCTCATGCAGCTCGTACGCGCGGAGGTGGATCTGCCGCTGATCGCGACCGGCGGAATCATGACCGGCGCCGCGATCGCCGCCGTGCTCGTCGCGGGGGCGGCAGCGGCACAGCTCGGCAGCGCGTTCATGCTGACGCCGGAGGCTGCCACGAGCGCGCCGCAGCGGGCGGCGCTCGCGGGAGAGGGAGAGACGGCGCTCACGCGCGCGTTCAGCGGCCGCACGGCGCGGGGAATCGTCAACCGCTTCCTGCGCGAGCACGACGCCGACGCGCCGAGCGCCTACCCCGAGGTCCATCACCTCACCGCGCCGCTGCGCAAGGCCGCGCGCGAGCGCGGGGACGCCGACGCGATCAACCTGTGGGCGGGGCAGGCGCACCAGCTGGCGCAGGCCAAGCCGGCGGAGGAGCTGGTCCGCCAGCTCGCCGCCGATGCTCGCGCCGCACTGCGCGCCGGCGCCGAGCGCACCGCCGCCCGGTAGCCGCTCAGCTCGGCGACAGCACCGCGTGGCTCGTGACCGCGCGGGCGATCATGTGGTCGCCCTGTGTGATCTCCGCCTCAGCTGCGGCGATCCGCTTCCCGGCCGAGACGCAGCGCCCGCGGCAGACGAGCGTCGTGCCCTGCAGCGCGGCGCGCACGAACTGCACGCTGATCTGGACGTGCGGCGCGGCGACGCCTGGCGGCATCTGCGCGTGCACCGCCCAGCCGGTGGTGGTGTCGAGCAGCGCGCTCAAATAGCCGCCGTGGACGATTCCGCCGCCGTTGAGGTGCTCGGGCGCGGGGTCGGCCTCGACGACCGCGCCCGTCTCGTCGGCCTGCACGAGGCGGAACCCGAGGTGCGCCGAGAACGGGCCGGGCTCGATGCGCTCCTCGTCGGACACGCGCGGAAGTGTCGACGATCCCGCTCGCTCGCGCGCCGCCCACCGCTTCCCACCACTGCATCTTTTGCCTCGCATACCGAGGCCAAAAGATGCAGTGCTCCATGCAAGGGGCGGTGCTGCACGCCTGGTTGCAGCGACGTGGACGGAAATCGCCCCACCTCGTCCCACTCCTCGATGCCCTGTCACACGGGCGATTGCGGGCTGCGCAAGGACCGCTTCGCACCAAAGGTGGGATGTCCTGTGAGATTTGGGTTGCAAAGTGGGAGAGAGTGGGATAGCTTGCGCGCCCATCGGACCGGGGTGGCAGGGCTCCTCCCACCCAGCCACCCCGGTCCGCCTTTCTTTCCAAGGGACGACCTTGACCTTCCGCGGCACCTTCGACCTCACGCTCGATGCGAAGAACCGCCTCACGATCCCGACGCGGTACCGCGCGGCGTACGCCGAGGGCGTCGTCCTCGCGGCCGGCCTCGAGGACTGCGTCGCGATCTGGCGCCCCGAGGACTACGACGCCTGGACGAGCGCCGCGCTCGCCGGCCACAGCCCGCTGTCGCCCGAGTACCGCAAGCTCAACCGCCACTTCACGGCCAACTCGCACCCGACCGAGCTCGACGGGGCGGGGCGCGTGATGCTGCCGAGATTCCTGCTCGAGTCGGGGAAGCTCACGAAGGACGTGAGCGTCGTCGGCGCGGGCGAGTGCCTCGAGATCTGGGATCGCGCCAACTGGGCGACGTACAACGGCGAGGTGCTCGAGAACGTCTCCGACATCGCCGCCGGCCTGCACTCGGCGGGATGACCCCGATCAACGCCTCCGCGCATGACCACACTGCTTGACATGGTCTCCATCCACATCCCGGTCCTCGCCGGCGAGCTGATCGAGCTGCTCGATCCCCAGCCCGGCGCCGTCGCGGTCGACTGCACGATCGGCGGCGGCGGCCACGCGCGCCTCGTCGCCGACCGCATCGGCCCGGCCGGGACGCTGATCGGGATCGATCGCGACCCGATCGCCGAGGAGCGCTTCGCGGAGCTGGCGGCGGAGGTCTCCTGCGCGACGCGCTTCATCCGCGCCGACTTCGCGACCGGCCTGGAGCAGCTGCGCGAGGAGGGCGTCAGAGCGGACCTCGTCTACATGGACCTCGGCATGTCCTCGATGCAGGTCGACACGTGGGAGCGCGGCTTCTCCTACGCCTACGACGCTCCGCTCGACATGCGCATGGACCCGGCGCAGGAGCTGACCGCCGCCGACGTCGTGAACACGTGGGACGAGCGCCGCCTCGCGCGCCTGCTGCGCGAGTACGGCGACGAGCGCTACGCCGGCCGTATCGCGCGCGCGATCGTGCGCGACCGCAGACGCGCGCCGATCGAGACGACGCACGCGCTCGTGGAGACGATCAAGTCCGCGATCCCGGTGCCGGCCCAGTTCGCCGGCGGGCATCCGGCGAAGCGCACGTTCCAGGCGATCCGCATCGCCGTCAACGAGGAGCTGGAGCAGCTCGACCGGGCGCTGCCGCTGGCGTGGGAGGTGCTTGCGCCGGAAGGGAGACTGGCCGCGATCTCGTTCCACTCGCTCGAGGACCGGCGCGTGAAGCGCTTCCTCGCCGAGCGCGCGCGCGGCTGCATCTGCCCGCCGGACCTGCCCGTCTGCGGCTGCGGCCGCACGCCCGAGGGCGAGCTGCTCTCGCGCCGCGCGATCGCGCCGACGCCCGGCGAGGTCGCGCACAACCCGCGCGCCAAGTCCGCCCATCTGCGTGGAGCCCGCAAGCTGACCACCGAGGAGGAGGCCGCATGACGCCGCCCGCCGCCACTGCCGCTGCTCGCCGTGCCGTCGCCGTCCCGCGTCCACAGCGGCGGATCTCCGGGCCGGTGCGCCGCCCGGCGCGGCCCGTCGCGGTGCCGCGGCCCGCGCGCCGCTCGACGGAGCGGGCGCTGGGCGCGCGCGCGCTCGCGTGGCTGCGGACGCTGCCCGACCATCGCCTGCTCGACCGCCTGATCGGCGGCCGCATCTGGATTGTGCTGCTCGGCGGGCTGCTCGTCGGCATCGTCACGATGCAGCTGACGCTGCTGAGATGGAACGCCGGCATCGGCCGTTCGGTCGAGCAGAGCAGCCAGCTGGAGCAGCGCAACGCCGCCCTGCGACTGGCGATCTCCGAGCTGTCGGACACGAATCGGATCGTCGCCGAGGCGACGCAGATGGGCTACGTGATGCCGCCGCAGGGCTCGCCGCGGTTCCTCACCGCCGGCGCGGGCGATGCGGCGAGGGCGCTCACGACGATGCGGGTGCCGGATCCGACCGCTGCCGCGACGGCGGCCGCGGAGCTCGCGGCCTCGACGCAGGCGGCGCAACCGACGACCGTCGACCCGGCCGCGTCCACGACGGCGCCGGCCACGACGACAACATCTGACCCGTCGCTCGCCACGACACCGACCGCTGCCACGGCTCCCACCACGGCCACGACCCCAGCCACGGCCGCTCCCACCGTCGCAGCCGCGCCAACCAGCGCGACCGGCACGGCGCCGCCCACGGCGACCGGCGCCGCTGGCGGAGCGTCCGCACCAACGGGTTAGGTACCGCGGGTGCCGGGCCTCACCGACCGCCGCATCGGCTTCCTCTTCCTCGTCTTCGTCGCCGCGCTCGGCATCGCGACGCTGCGCGCCGGGTGGCTCGGCGCCGTGCGCGCGCCGGCGCTCAAGCGCGCCGCCGCCACGCAGCAGGTGCAGACGGTCGCGATGCCGGCGCCGCGCGGCACGATCACCGATCGCCACGGCGCCGTCCTCGCCGTCTCCGAGCCGGCGAGCGACGTCAGCGCGACCCCCTACCTCGTCAGAAGACCGCTCGCGGCCGCGGCGAAGCTTGCGCCGCTGCTCGGCCTGGATGACAGCGAGGTGCTCAAGCGCCTCTCCGAGCAGACCGGCTTCGTCTACCTCGCGCGCGCTTTGCCGGGCGGCAGAGCGAACAGAATCGCGGCGCTGCACATCGAGGGCATCACGCTCACGCCGTCCAGCCGTCGTACCTATCCGCGCGACTGGCTCGCCTCGCAGCTGATCGGCAGCGCCAGCGAGCAGCGCGGCGGCGGCACCGGCTTCGAGTACCGCGAGGACAAGGTCCTGCGCGGCCAGGACGGAATCCGCCGCGTCGTCAGCGACGCGCTCGGGCAGCCGATCTCGATTGAGGACGAGCGGCCGACGGTCCCCGGCAAGGACGTCGAGCTGACGCTCGACGCGAATCTCCAGGAGAAGGTCGAGTCCGTGCTCGACGGCGTCGGGCAGGTGTTCCATCCCAGAGGCGCGACGGCGATCGTGATGAACCCGAAGTCGAACGAGATCCTCGCGCTCGCGAACTGGCCGCGCGTGAACGCGAACGATCCCGGCGGTGCGCCGGCCTACGCACAGCAGGACCGCGCGGTCGGCTTCACCTACGAACCTGGCTCGACCTTCAAGGCCTTCACCATCGCCGGGGCGCTTGCCGACCACGTCGTCTCACCCGACACGCCGATCTCCGTGCCGGCACAGCTGACGCTCTTCGACCGGACGCTGCATGACGCCGAGGCGCACGGCGACGAGACGCTGAGCGTCGCCGACGTGCTCAAGCGCTCGAGCAACATCGGCGCCGTGCAGATCGCGCTCAAGATGGGCGCGAGACGCTTCTCGCAGTGGGTGAGACTGTTCGGCTTCGGCACACCGACCGGCGTCGACCTGCCGGGCGAGGAGCAGGGCATCGTGCCGACCTACGCCGACTACTCCGGCACGTCGATCCTCAACCTGCCGATCGGGCAGGGCCAGTCGGTCACGCCGATGCAGATGGTCGCGGCCTACGCCGCGATCGCAAACGGCGGCATCCTGCGCACGCCGCAGATCGTGCGCTCGATCGACGGCAGAGCGGTCCACATGCGAGCCGGCAGACGCGTGCTCTCTGCGGCGGCCGCTGCGAGCGTGCGCGAGATGCTGCGCGGCGTGCTGGCCGCCGGCGGCACCGCCTCGGAGGCGAGCATCGCGGGCTACGACCTCGCGGGCAAGACCGGCACCGCCAACAAGATCGACCCGGACACGGGCGAGTACTCGGACACGCGCTATGTCGCCTCCTTCATGGGCTTTGCGCCCGCGAGCGACCCGGAGCTGCTCGTCGCGGTCGTCGTCGATGAGCCGCAGTACGCGATCTACGGCGGCCAGGTGGCGGCGCCGGCGTTCCAGAAGATCGTGGCGTTCGCCCTGCCGTACCTCGGCATCAGACCGAGCTGAAGTCGGGCCGGGGTCGTCTCTAGACTCGGGCGCCGATGCAGCTCTTTGACGTGATGGGCTCGCCGCCTGCCGCCGGCGGCGAGACCGAGATCACGGCGCTTGCCTACGACAACCGCCGCGTCGAGCCAGGCACGCTGTTCTTCTGCGTCCCCGGCTTCACGCGCGACGGGCATGAGTTCGCGCCCGACGCGGTCGCGCGTGGCGCGGCCGCGCTCGTGGTGGAGCGGCCGCTGGGGCTCGGGGTGCCGGAGGTCGTGGTGCCGTCGGTGCGGATGGCGATGGGGCCGGCGGCGGCTCGCTTCTTTGGCGATCCGACCGCTCAGCTCGACGTCGTCGGGATCACGGGGACGAACGGCAAGACGACGACCGCGTTCCTCGTGCGCGCGCTGCTGGAGGCGGCCGGGCGCCAGTGCGGGCTGCTCGGCACGGTGACCTCGTTCGTCGGCGGGGTCGAGCGGCCGGTCGAGCGCACGACCGCCGAGGCGATCGACCTCCAGCGCGACTTCCGCGCGATGCTCGACGGCGGCGACGTCGCATGCGCGATGGAGGTCTCCTCGCACGCGCTCAGACTCGGTCGCGCCGACGGCACGCGCTTCGCCGCCGGCGTCTTCACCAACCTGACGCAGGACCATCTCGACTTCCATCCGACGATGGAGGACTACTTCGCGGCCAAGCGGCTGCTGTTCGATCGCGTCGCGGGCGTCGCGATCGTCAACCTGGACGATCCGTATGGCCGGCGGCTGGCGGACGAGCTGCCGGACGTGGTCGGCTTCGCCATCGACCGGGAGGCGACGTACCGCGCGGTCGACGTCGAGAGCGGCTTCGCCGGGTCACGGTTCACCGCGCTCACGCCGGAGGGGCCGATCGCCCTCACGACGCCGCTGCCGGGCCGCTTCAACGTCTCCAACGTGCTCGGCGCGGTCGCGGCGGTGCGCGCGCTCGGCGTGCCGCTGCAGCAGATCGCCGCGGCGCTGCCGCAGGCGGGCCGCGTGCCGGGCCGCTTCGAGCCGGTCGACGAGGGCCAGCCGTTCGCGGTGCTCATCGACTACGCGCACACGCCCGACTCACTCGAGAACGTGCTGGCGGCGGCGCGCCCGCTCACGCGCGGCCGGCTGTGGTGCGTGTTCGGCTGCGGCGGCGACCGCGACAGAGGCAAGCGCCCGCTGATGGGCGAGATCGCCGCGCGGCTGGCGGACCGCACGATCGTCACGTCCGACAACCCGCGCTCGGAGGATCCGGAGGCGATCGTCGCGGAGATCGTGGCGGGGATCCCGGCCGGCGCCGACGTGGAGGTGGAGGTCGACCGCCGCGCGGCGATCGGCCAGGCGGTCGCCGCGGCCAAGGAGGGCGACGTCGTCGTGATCGCCGGCAAGGGGCACGAGCAGGGCCAGGAGTACGAGAACGGCCGCAAGGTCCCGTTCGACGACGTGACGGTCGCGCGCGAGGCGCTCAGGAGCGTCCTCGCGCCATGAGGTCCTGGACGCCCCAGCGGATTGCCGAGGCCGCCGGCGCGCGGCTTGTCGGGCGGGCGGGAACCGAGTCCCACGCCGAGGGGCCCGCGCGCGTGACGATCGACTCGCGCGACGTCGTCCCCGGCGACCTGTTCGTCGGTCTGCCCGGGGAGACGCACGACGGCGGCCGCTTCGCCGCGCAGGCGCTCGACGCCGGTGCATGGGGAGTTCTGGTGGCACCGGAGCACGCGCCCAGCGAGGCTGAGGGCGTCGTGCTCGCCGCCGCCGATCCGCTCGCAGCGCTCCAGCAGCTGGCCCGGGCCTGGCGCCGCGTGCTCGGCGCCAAGACGATCGCGATCACCGGCTCGACCGGCAAGACCTCGACGAAGGACATCCTCGCCGCGCTGCTGGCCCCGCACCGCGAGACGTTCGTCTCGCGCGGCAACTTCAACACCGAGATCGGGCTTCCGCTGGAGCTGCTCGCCGCGCCCCCCGGGACCGAGGCGCTCGTCCTGGAGATGGGCATGCGCGGCCCCGGCCAGATCGCCGAGCTGGCGCAGATCGCGGAGCCCGACGTCGGCGTGATCGTCAACATCGGCCCGGCCCACTTGGAGATGCTCGGCTCGATCGAGGCGATCGCGGCCGCGAAGGCGGAGCTGATCGCCGACCTGCCCGCGCACGGCATCGCCGTGATCCCCGCGAACGAGCCGCTGCTCGATCCGCACCGGCGGGAGGACATCGCGACCGTCACGTTCGGTCCGGGCGGCGACGTGACGCTCGTATCGCAGACCGAGGAGGGCCACGTCGCGATCGACGCGCAGGGCGAGCGCATCCAGCTGAAGCTCGACTTCCAGCAGCAGCACCTGCGCGGGAACCTGCTCGCCGCGGTCGCCGCGGCTCGTGCGGTCGGAGTCCGACCAGCCGGCGAGGTGACGGTCGCGTTCAGCGGACGGCGCGGCGAGCGGACGCGCCTGCGCAACGGGGTCACCGTCATCGACGACTGCTACAACGCCAACCCGATGTCCATGCGCGCGGCCCTCGACGACCTCGCCGCCACCGCCGGCGAGGGGCGCCGCGTGGCGGTGCTCGGCGACATGCTCGAGCTGGGGCCCGAGGAGGCGCGCTTCCACGCCGAGATCGGTGCTCACGCGGCGGAGCGGGGCGTCGACCTGCTCATCGCCGTCGGCGAGCGCAGCCGCGCCTTGGCGGAGGCGTTCGAGGCGGACGACCGTGAGACGCAGGTCGTTGCGGACGCCGAGCAGGCGGCCGTGCTCGTGCCGAAGCTCGTGCGCGCCGGCGACACCGTGCTCGTGAAGGCCTCACGCGGCGTCGGCCTCGAGCGCGTCGCGGAGGCGCTGGCAGACGACATCGACCCACCCGCCCCGGCCTGATGGGCCGCGTGCTGATCGCGGGGACCGCCTCGCTGCTGATCTGCATCTTCCTGAGCCCGAAGTTCATCGCCTTCATCCGCGAGCGCGAGTTCGGTCAGCACATCCGCGAGGAGGGGCCGGAGGGCCACCACACGAAGGCCGGCACGCCGACGATGGGCGGGCTCGTCATCTTCGCCGCCGTCTCGATCCCGTTCCTGATCCTGACCGACTGGACGTGGCAGGCGATCGGGGTGTTCGGCGCCGCGATCGCGTGCGCGCTGGTCGGCTTCGCGGACGACTACATGAAGATCATCCGCCGTCGCTCGCTCGGGTTGCGCGGCCGCACGAAGCTGCTGGCGACGATCGCGATCTCGGTCGGCCTGTGGCTCGCGGCGACGCGGGGCGCCGGCTTGCAGGAGACCGTGCGGCTGCGGATCGTCGACGCGCAGATCGACCTCGACTGGGCGGGCGGGATCTTCTACCTCGTCTTCATCTACCTCGTCGTCGCCGGCACGACCTCCGGCGTGAACCTCACCGACGGGCTCGACGGGCTTGCGGCCGGCTGCGCGGCGATCGTGCTGCTCGCCTACGTCGGCATCACGTACATCACGACCGGGCAGAGCGATCTGACGCTGCTCGCCGGCTGCTTGATCGGCGGCTGCGTCGGCTTCCTGTGGTTCAACTCGTTCCCCGCGAACATCTTCATGGGGGACACCGGCGCGCTCGGCATCGGCGGCGCGATCGCCGGTCTCGCAGTGATGACGAAGACGGAGATCCTGCTCGTGATCCTCGGCGGCATCTTCGTGATCGAGACGCTGTCCGTCGCGATCCAGGTGCTCGCGTTCCAGAGCTTCCGTAAGCGCGTCTTCCTGATGGCGCCGATCCACCACCATTTCGAGATGCGCGGCTGGTCGGAGACGAAGATCATCCTGCGCTTCTGGATCATCGCCTCGGTCTGTGCCGCGGTCGGCTTCACGATCTACCAGCAGTCGATCCGGTGACTGTCCGCCCACCTCTGCCCGGCGGTCCGTACCTCGTCGTCGGGCTCGCCCGCTCCGGCGTGGCGGCGGCGCTTGCGCTGCGCGCGCGCGGCGAGCAGGTGGTCGGCGTGGACGCGGGCGCGCCAGACGTCGGCAGGCTTGCGCAGGAGGGCGTCGAAGTGCACCTGGATGACCCAGGCGTCCAGCTGCTCGATCGCGTCGCGACCGTCGTCAAGAGTCCTGGCGTCCCGCACACGGCGCCGGTCGTGGAGGCGGCGCGTGCGCGCGGGCTCGCGCTGGTGGGAGAGCTGGAGCTTGCCTGGCGTCTCCTGCCCAACGACTTCATCGCCGTGACGGGGACGAACGGCAAGACGACGACGACGGAGTGGATCGGCCACGTCCACCGCGAGGCGGGGCTGCCGGTCGCTGTGGCGGGGAACGTCGGCACCGCCGTCGCGTCGCTGGTCGGGTCGGTCGATCCTGCCGCGACGATCGTCTGCGAGGCCTCCTCGTTCCAGCTGGAGGACACGACTGCGTTCGCGCCCGACGCCGCGGTGCTGCTGAACATCACGCCCGACCATCTGGATCGGCATGGGTCGTTCGAGGACTACGTGGAGGCGAAGCTGAACGCGTTTCGCCGGCAGGGACCGGATGCGGTCGCGGTTGCGCCCACCGGCATGGCGCTGCCCGGCGACGCAGACCGCGTCTCGTTCGATGACCGGGAGCCGCTGCCGGACGCGGAGGTCGGCCTGCCGGGTCTGCACAACCGCCGCAACGCGATGGCCGTCGCGGCCGTCTGCCTTGCGCGCGGGATCGACGCCGACGCGGTGCGGGAAGGTCTGCGCTCCTTCCGCGGCGTCGCGCATCGCCTGGAGGCGATCGCTGAGGTCGATGGCGTCGCGTACGTCAACGACTCCAAGGCGACGAACGTCGACTCGACGCTCGTGGCGCTGCGGTCATTCACTGACCGCCGCGTCCAGCTGATCCTCGGCGGGCGCACGAAGGCGCAGGACTTTGCGCCGCTCGCCTCGCTCGTCAAGGCCCGCTGCGCTTCCGTCCACCTGATCGGCGAGGGCGCCGAGGAGATCGCCGCCGCGCTGGCTGGCACCGGCGTCCCACTGCACGACGACGGCGACATGGAGCGCGCCGTGCACTCCGCTCGCGCCGCCGCGCACCCCGGTCAGGTCGTGCTGCTCTCACCCGCCTGCGCAAGCTTCGACCAGTACCCCGATTTCGAGGCGCGCGGCGAGCACTTCCGCAGATTGGTGGAAGCGCTGTGAGACGGCCAGCCCGTCCTGGACGTGCCGCCAAGCCCCGTCGTAGACCCGCGCGTCCGCAGCCGGTCGAGCAGCGCGTGCTGCTGACAGCCGCGCTGATCCTGCTCGCGTTCGGCGCGGTGATGGTCTACAGCGCCTCCTCGGCCCGCAACCTGCTCCAGGGCCACGGTGACGGCACGCAGTTCCTCGTGCGCTACCTGCTGTTCGGCGCGTTCGGTCTCGGCGTGATGCACCTGCTCTCGCGGCAGGGCGTCGAGCTGCTGCGCAGACTCACGCCGCTGCTGCTGATCGGCTCCTTCGGCCTGCTGCTGCTCGTGCTCGTTCCCGGCATCGGCATCGAGGTCAACGGCGCGCGGCGCTGGATCGGCCCCGGGACGCTCTCGTTCCAGCCGTCGGAGCTGATGAAGCTCGCGCTGATCCTCTACGTCGCGCAGTTCCTCGCAAGCCATCCGCGCCGGATCCAGACGTTCAAGGGGATGGTCAACCCGATCGTGGTGGTGACGGGCGCGGCGGCGATGCTCGTGGCGGCAGAGCCGGACCTCGGCACCGCGCTCGTGATCTGCATGTCGGTCGCGGCACTGTTGGTCGCCGCCGGCGTGCCGCTGCGCTACCTCGGCTGGCTCGCCGCCGGCGGCGTCGTGCTGATCGGCATCCTGGTGCTCGTCCAGCCCTACCAGCAGGCGCGGCTGACGGCGTTCCTCGACCCGTGGGCGAGCGCGTCGAGCAGCGGCTTCCAGTCGGTGCAGGGGCAGATCGCGCTCGGCTCGGGCGGGCTGTTCGGCGTCGGGCTCGGGCAGTCGGTCCAGAAGGTCTTCTACCTGCCGGAGGCGCACACCGACTTCATCCTCGCGGTGATCGGGGAGGAGCTCGGCGTCGTAGGGGTCAGCACCGTGATCGCGCTGTTCGGGCTGATCGCGTGGGCCGGCCTGCGGATCGCGCGGGCGGCGACCGCTCCGTATGCCAAGCTGCTGGCGACCGGTCTGACCTCGCTGATCCTGTGCCAGGCGACGCTCAACATCTTCGTGGTGCTCGGCATCGCGCCGCTGACCGGCGTGCCGCTGCCGTTCATCTCGTACGGCCCGACGAACCTCACCGTGATCCTCGCGGCCGTCGGGCTGCTGCTGAACGTCTCGGAGAGCAACCGCGCCGGGCTGCGGCTCGTCGAGCCCTCGCGCCAGCGCCGTGACGCAGGCACCTCGGATCGTGATCGCCGCCGGCGGGACGGCGGGGCACGTCGTGCCGGCGCTGGCGGTCGCAGACGCGCTGCGGGCTGACGGCGCGGAGGTCTCGTTCGTCGGGGGGGAGCGGGCCGAGGCCGAGCTGGTGCCGGCGGCCGGCTATGAGCTGCACGCCATTCGCGTGGCCGGCCTGGACCGCGGGAATCCGCTGCGCGCCGCCCGCGCCGCCGTTCTCGCCCTGCGCGCAGTCTTCACCTGCATGCGCCTGCTGCGCCGCCTGAGACCCGACGCGGTGATGGGCGGCGGCGGCTACGTCGCCGGGCCGGTCGGCATGGCGGCGGTGCTGCTGCGGATCCCGCTGGTGCTGACGGAGGCCGACTCGCACCTCGGGATCGCCAACCGGCTGCTGGCCCCGTTCGCGCGGCGCGTGTGCCTGGCGTTCCCGATCGACGGCCGCGACGGCGAGCGATACCGCGTGACCGGCCGTCCGGTACCCGCGCCCGCGACCGACCGCGCCGCCGCCCGGGACCGGTTTGGATTGGCGGAGGACGACACCGTCGTGCTCGTGTTCGGCGGCTCGCTGGGGGCGCGCTCGATCAACCACGCGGCGGTCGAGGCGTTCACGGACGCGCCCTACCGCGTGCTGCACGCCGCCGGCGCGCGCGACTTCGCGTCGCTCAGCGCACCCGGCCCGCACTACGACCTGCGCAAGTACATCCACGCGTTCGGCGACGCGCTGCTCGCGTGCGACCTCGTTGTCGCCCGCTCCGGCGGCTCGATCTTCGAAGTCGCCGCGCACGGCAGACCGGCGATCCTGATCCCGTACCCCGCCGCCGCCGCCGACCATCAGACCGCCAACGCGCGCTGGATGGCCGATGGCGGCGCGGCGCTCGTGATCGCCGACGCCGACCTGACAGCCGAGCGCCTTCGTCACGAGGTCGACGCGCTCCTCGCCGACCCCGACCGCCTCGCCGCGATGGCGGCCGCAAGCGCCGCCCTCGCCCGCCCCGACGCCGCCCGCGACATCGCCGCCGAGCTGCGAAGCGCCGCCGCGCACAGCTGACGCTGTCACTCCGCCACACCGTTGCGTTCGTGCGCTGATTCGCCGCACTTGAGCGGCTACTGTGGCTGGCATGGACGAGCGCGACCGCCCCACAACTCCTGACCGCGCCCCGCGCGAGGCACGCCCGCGACGGTTCAAGACGGTCGCCGACATGTGGTTCTCCGACGACCCGCCGTGGGATCGCAAGGTTCTCGAGAACGTCGACGAGCTTGCTTGGCGCGTCAGCGAGCTTCGCGCGATGGGGGATCGGGGCGAGTTCCTCGGGTGGACTCGGTTTCGATGAGGAAGGCGCCACTCGGTGGGGCGATCGTCCTCGCTGATAAGTCGGCGATCGGCCGAGCGGAGCATCCCTCCGTGCGTCAAGAGGTTGCTGCAGCCTTCAACGCGAGACAGATCGTGACCTGCTCAGTCGTGACGCTCGAGGTCATGTACTCGGCGCGCGATCGGGAGGAGTTGGAGGATCTGGAGGCGACGCAGGCGATGCTGCGCGACATCCCGATGACCGATTCGATCCACCAGGCTGCGTTGACGGCCATCCGGGAGCTTGCTCAGCGTGGCGCCGGACACCATCGCGTCCCCGTTGTCGACGTCCCCATCGCCGCCGCGGCACAGGAGGCCGGCGTCGGCGTGCTGCACTACGACCACCACTTCGACCGGCTCGCCGAGGTGCTGCACTTCCGCAGCGTGTGGCTGGCGCCGGCCGGCGCGCTGTCGTAGCCGGCGCACCTCGTGCCGGCAGGTGCGCTCGCTAGCCTGCGGCCGGTGACTGACGGCGAACAGCCCTGGGCCGGGCGGCGGCTGCACTTCACCGGGATCGGGGGCGCGGGGATGAGCGGGCTGGCGCTGGTCGCGCGGGCGCTCGGCGCCGACGTGACCGGCTCCGACCGCGCCGAGTCCCCGACGCTCCAGCGGCTGCGCGACGCGGGCTGCAAAGCGGCCGTCGGCCACGACGCCGCCCACGTCCCGCCGGACGCCGAAATCGTCTACTCGACCGCCGTTCCGCCCGAGAACCCCGAGCGCGCGATCGCGCGCGAGCGCGGCCAGCAGGAGCTGCACCGCGCGGACCTGCTCGCTGAGATCACCGCCCTGCGCAAGTGCCTTGCCGTGACCGGCACGCACGGCAAGACGACGACCACGAGCATGGTCGTGCACGCGCTGCGCGGCTGCGGCATGGACCCCGGCTACCTCGTCGGCGGCGACGTGCGCTCCACGGGCTCGAACGCCGGCTGGGGCGCGGGGGAGTGGGTCGTCGTCGAGGCCGACGAGTCCGATCGCTCGCTGCTCAAGCTCCATCCCGACGTCGCGGTGCTCACGAACGCCGAGCTCGACCACCACGCGACGTACGCCTCGCAGCGGGACGTCGACGACACCTTCCGCGCTTTCCTCGCGAGAGCGACGGAAGGGATCGTCGTATGGGACCGGCCGGAGCTGACAGCGCTCAGCCGGAACGGCTTCGCACCCGTCGTCGCCTACGACGTCCCGGACCCGCAGCTCGGGCCCGACGGCGTCCGCTTCGACTGGCGCGGCATCCCGGTCCGCCTGTCCGTGCCGGGCGCCCACAACGCGCTCAACGCCGCCGCCGCGCTGGAGGCCTGCCGGCTCGCGGGTGCCGACCCGCGACAGGCGGCGCAGGCGCTCGCCGACTTCCAGGGCGCCGGACGCCGCTTCGAGCTGCTCGGCACGGCCCCGACCGGCGCCGACGTATACGACGACTACGCCCACCACCCGACGGAGGTCGCCGCCACGATCGCCGCCGCGCGCACGCTCGGACCGAACCGCGTCGTCGCCGTCTTCCAGCCGCACCTGTACTCGCGCACGAGAGCGCTCGCACCCGACTTCGGGCGCGCGCTCGCGGCCGCCGACCTCGTCGTCGTGCTCGACGTCTACCGCGCGCGCGAGCGCCCGGAGGACTTTCCCGGTGTCGACGGCAAGCTGATCGCCGACTCCGCGGCGAACGCCGCGAACGGGCGCACGGTCGCATGGCTCCCGCGCTTCGACGACGCCGAGCGCTTCCTCCGTGCCCAGCTCAGGCACGGCGACGTCTGCCTCGCAATGGGCGCCGGCGACGTCGATCAGCTCGGCCGCAGGCTGGTGACGCACTCGTGATGGGTCCGACGCTGCCCGCAGGCGTCCAGCCGAACTACCCGCTTGCGCGCCTCACGACCGTCCGCACGGGCGGTCATGGGGAGTTCTTCGCCCGACCGGCCACGACCGAGCAGCTGGTGGAGCTGTTGGCGTGGGCACGCGCCAACAGCCACGAGGTAGGGGTCGTGGGCTCGGGGTCGAACCTGCTCGTAGCGGACGCCGGTGTCCGCGGACTCGTCATGAAGCTCGACAAGGACCTCGCGCAGATCGAACGGGACGGCACCCACCTCGTGTGCGGCGGCGGCGCGCGCCTGCCGGCGGTCTCCGCGCGCGCCGCGAACGCGGGGCTCACGGGGATCGAGTTCGGCGTCAACATCCCCGGCACGGTCGGCGGCGCGGTGCGCATGAACGCGAACGCCTACGGCGGCGAGCTCGCACGCGTGCTTGAGCACGTCGACGTCGCGACGGCGGAGGGGATCGAGCGCCGCACGCCCGACCAGCTCGGCTTCTCCTACCGCAGATCCAACCTCCAAGCCGACGAGGTCGTCGCGAGCGCCTCCTTCCAGCTCGCGCCCGCGCCGGTCGAGCAGGTCAAGGCGACGCTCGCCGACATGCGCGCCAAGCGCAAGGCGGCGCAGCCGTCGGGCATCAAGACGTTCGGCTCGACCTTCAGAAACCCGGACGACCCGCGTGCAGAGGGCCGCACCGCCGGTCAGCTGCTCGATGCGGCCGGCTGTCGCGGCCTGCGAATCGGTGGCGCCGGCTTCTCCGAGAAGCACGCGAACTTCGTCGAGAACCACGGCAGAGCGACCACCGCCGACGTGCTCGCGCTGATGGCCGAGGGCCGCCGGCGCGTGCACGAGCGCTTCGGGATCGTGCTCGAGCCGGAGGTGCAGACGCTCGGCGCCGTGGAATGGCCCGCGACCTGGGAGCTGGCGTCGTGAGCGCGCTCGCCGAACGACTGCGCGCGCTGCCGCAGCTGCGCCGCCCGCAGCCGCGCGTGCTGCTCGCCGCGGCGGCTGCGCTCGTGCTCCTGCTCGCCGGCTGGTTCTGGCTGCGCGACTCCTCGCTCGTCGCGGTCCGCACGGTCGAGATCAGCGGGATCGACGGCACGCAGGGCGTCCGCGTCCGCGCCGCGCTCGAAGAGGCGGCGCGCTCGATGACGACGCTGCACGTGCGCCAGGGCGCGCTCGACACCGCCGCCAAGCCATTCTCGATCGTGAAGCGGATCGAGGTCAGCACCGACTTCCCGCACACGCTCCACATCCACGTCGTCACGAATGCGGCCGTCGGCGCGATCGCGATCGACGGACGGCGGATCGCCGTCACCTCCGACGGAACGATCCTGCGCGACGTGACCGCTCCGGCTGGGCTGCCGGAGATCCCGCTGCACACCACCCCGGGCGGCCCGCGCCTCACCGAGCGCGGGGGCGTCGCTGCCGTCAGCGCGCTCGGCGCGGCGCCAAGTGCGCTGCGCACGCGCATCGAGGCGGTCCACACGACGGCCGACAAAGGGCTGGAGCTGCAGCTGGCGCACGGTCCCCTGCTCGTGTTCGGCAGCGCAGAGCGGCTGGAGGCGAAGTGGGCCGCCGCCGCGGCCGTGCTCGCTGACCCGGAGGCCGCCGGCGCGAGCGTGATCGACGTCACCGCACCGGAGCGTCCGGCCGTGAGCGGTCTGCCAGGCGGCGCTCCGGCGGGCGGGGAGTCCGACCTGCCAACACTGCCCGAAAGCACCGACGAGGCTAATCCTACAGCTGAGGCTGAGACTGACCCTGGGAATGGGTCAACTCTCAACTCGCAGTAGAGACTTCCGCGTTCTGCAAGGTCTCTTGCGACGCGCGAGCCGCGTTGACAGCCCGCCGAACAAGGCCATAACGTGCCACACTCTCGCACGCCGGAAGTCGGGCCAAAGTCTCGACGCTAACTCAAGGGTCGGACGGTAACCATCATGGAAAGCGGCAGCTACCTCGCAGTCATCAAGGTCGTCGGCGTCGGCGGCGGCGGCACGAACGCGGTCAACCGCATGGTCGACGCAGGCCTGCGCGGGGTCGAGTTCATCGCCGCAAACACCGATGCCCAGGCGCTCGCGATGTGCGACGCCGACATCAAGCTGAACATCGGCCACGAGCTGACGAAGGGCCTCGGCGCGGGCGCCAACCCCGAGGTCGGCCACGGCGCTGCCGCGGAGTCGCGCGATGAGATCAAGGAAGCGCTCAAGGGCGCGGACATGGTCTTCGTCACGGCTGGCGAGGGCGGCGGCACCGGCACCGGCGCCGCGCCCGTGATCGCCGAGATCGCCAAGAACGAGATCGGCGCGCTGACCGTCGGCGTCGTCACCCGCCCGTTCGGCTTTGAGGGCTCCCAGCGCGGAAAGCAGGCCGAGGAGGGCATCCAGCGCCTGCGCGAGCAGGTCGACACGCTGATCGTGATCCCGAACGAGAAGCTGCTCGGCATCGTCGAACGCCGCACCACGATCCTCGAGGCGTTCCGCGAAGCCGACAACGTCCTGCGCCAGGGCGTCCAGGGCATCACCGATCTGATCACGATCCCGGGCCTCATCAACCTCGACTTCGCCGACGTGCGCACGATCATGCACAACGCCGGCACCGCCCTGATGGGCATCGGCTCGGCCTCCGGCGAGACGCGCGCCGTCGACGCGGCGAAGGCCGCGATCGCCTCTCCGCTGCTGGAGGAGTCGGTCGAGGGCGCGACCGGGATCCTGCTCAACATCACCGGCGGCCACGACCTCGGCCTGTTCGAGGTCAACGAGGCGGCCGAGGTCGTCAATGCGGCCTCCGACAAGGACTCCAACATCATCTTCGGCGCCGTGATCGACGACTCGATGGGCGACGACGTCCGCGTGACCGTGATCGCGACCGGCTTCGACCACAGCGGGCGCGGCATCGGGCGCACGAGCAGCGCGCGCGAGGAGACGCGTCGCACCCGCCGCGACCGCGACGTCACGCTCGACGATCGCCAGCGCTCCTCGCTCGAGATCTCCGACGACGAGATCGACATCCCGTCGTTCCTGCGCGACAAGTAGGCCCCCCATCCGCAGCACGCGCCGCGCCGCGCCCGTTAGGGTGCGCGCATGCGGCGCCTCGCGTGCATCGCGTTGACGACCGCCGTCACGCTGCTGGCGGCGACGGCGGGCGCGAGCGCCGCGCCGACGATCACCGAGTTCTCCAGCGGCGTCACGCCCGGCTCCGGTGCGCAGGGGATCGCGATGGGGCCGGACGGCAACATGTGGTTCGCGGAGTTCGGGGCCGACAAGATCGGCCGCATCACGCCGGCCGGCGTCGTCACCGAGTTCCCGCTCCCCGGCGGTGCGATGCCGTTCGACATCGCCGCCGGTCATGACGGGGCGATGTGGTTCAGCGAGTGGGGGGCGAACGCGATCGGCCGCATCGCGATGGATGGCAGAGTCTCGGTGCCGGTCGCGCTGATGCTGAACGCGCACCCGACCGGCATCACCGCCGATCCTCAGGGCATGATCTGGGCGAGCGAGTCCGGGACGGACAAGATCGCCCGCTACGACGCGGCCACGCCGTCCCTCGCGGAGATCGGCGCCGGCATCACCCCCGGCGCGGCGCCGCGCGGCATCGCGACCGGCCCTGACTTCGCGGTGTGGTTCGCCGAGCTCAACAGACCGAACGTCGGCCGCCTGCGCTACCAGACCGCAGCCGCCGTCGAGCATACGTTCGCAAGCGGCGAGGGGATCGCCGCCTCCGAGGACGGACTGCTGTGGCTCACCAACCCCAACGCCAACCAGCTCAGCTTCCTGGCTCCGGACGACAGCCTCGGCGGCCTGACGTCGCCGCCGACGCCCGGCAGCTTCCCGGAGGACATCGTCGCCGGGCCCGACGGCCGCATGTGGTTCACCGAGGCCAACGGCAACCGCATCGGCCACGTCCGCCTCAACGAGTCGGCGCAGGACTTCGGCACCGGCATCTCTCCGGCCTCCGGTCCGTTCGGGATCGCCGCCGGGCCGGACGGGGCGCTGTGGTTCACCGAGGCCGCCGGCCGGATCGGCCGCGCCACCACCGACGAGGCGCCGTTCAGATTCACGTCGAGCACGCCGGTCGGGCTCTCCACGGGCACCAGCACGGCGTCGGTGTACCCGACGACGATCGACGTGTCGGGCCTGAGCGGGGTCGTGACACGCGTGCGCGTGCGCCTCAACGGCCTGTTCGCGCTGACCCCCGCGCAGCTCAAGGCGGTGCTTGTCGACCCGCAGGGGCACGCGGTGCTGCTGTTCAGCGGCGTCGGCGACAGCTCCGACGCCGCCGGGGCGGTGCTGACGTTCGCCGACGACGGCGTGACGCTCGGTCAGCCTGTCAGCGGCGTGTACGTCCCGACCAACAAGAGCTTCGCGTTCACCCTGCCGGCGCCGGGCCCGAGAGGGCCGTACACGACGAGCCTCTCGGCCTTCAACGGCGCCGACCCGAACGGGCAGTGGAAGCTGTTCCTCGCGGGCGTTGGCGGCGGCAGAGCCGACGTGCTCGCGGCCGGCTGGTCGCTCGACGTGCAGACCGCGCCGCCGCAGGTCGTCACCGCTCCGGGCGGATCGGGGGGAGGCGGAGCCAGCGCGGACGCGACGCCGCCGCTCGTGACGCTGCGCGGCCTCCCGAGGTCGCTCACTCGTGCGAGGCTGCTCAGAGGCTTCCGCCTGACGCTCGCGCCGAACGAGCCGGCAGCGTTCGACGTCGCGCTCACCGGTAGGACCCGCCGGGCGAGCCTCGCGTCCACGCGCGTGCTGCTGCTCGAGCGCTCGCTCGCCCGCGCCGCTGGCGCTCGCAGGCTCACGATCAAGCCCTCGCGGGCCGCGTTCGGCCGGCCGCGCCGGACGGTCAGGCTGCGACTGCGCGTCGTCGCGACCGACGCCGGCGGCAACCGCACGACCGTCACGCGGACGATCGCGGTCAGACCCGACAGGCGCAGATGAGCCCAGGCGGCGACGGGGGCGCGCAGCGGCTGCGCAGCCTTCAGCACATCGTGGTCGTGATGATGGAGAACCGCTCCTTCGACCACATGCTCGGCTACCTCAGAAGCGAGGGCATGACCGAGGTCGACGGCCTCACCGGAACGGAGTTCAACGTCGACGACAGAGGCGTCAAGCGGTTCGTGCACGCGTTCGACGCCGAGGCCCAGAGAGTCCAGCGCCGGGGCGAGGCGCTGCAGAAGAAGCTCGATCCCGACCACTCGCCGAGAGGCGTCCGCGTACAGCTCGGCCCGGGCTACGGCAGAGCCGGGACCAACGGCGGCTTCGTGCGGAGCTTCATCGAGAGCCGCAACCCCAGAGACGACGTCGAGCGCGCGCTCTACGACGTCCCGATGGGCTACTACACGAGCAAGGACGTGCCCGTCTACGACCACCTCGCGCGCCAGTTCTGCGTCTGCGACGCGTGGCATGCGGCGATCCCGGGGGACACGTGGCCGAACCGCCTCTTCGCGCTGTGCGGGCAGGCGGGTCCGAAGGTTGTCGAGGGCGACGTCTGGCACCACGTGCCGAAGCCGTTGCTGAAGCGGCTGAAGGGGATGCCGCTCTACGACGTACCCGCGTTCACCCGCCAGCTGAGAAAGAGCCAGTGGCGCTGGTACTCGCACGACCCCGCGACCTTGCGCGCGGCCGACGGGGTGTACCGCAACCCGCTCGACCTGATGCGCGACAACTTCGCCTTCTTCGACCGCCGGCAGGTCGATTGGCTGACCGAGTCGCTGGAGCGCCCGATCGTGCGCGGCGGCTCGTTCCTCGACGACGCCGCGCGCGGGACGCTGCCGCAGCTCTCCTGGATCGACCCGAACTTCGTCGACCTCAGCGTGCTGGAGTCCAACTCCAACGACGACCACCCGCCTTCGGACATTCGCGCCGGCCAGGCGTTCGTGTTCGAGGTCTACGACGCGCTGCGCCGCTCGCCGAGATGGCGCGACACGCTGCTGGTCGTCACCTACGACGAGCATGGGGGCTTCTACGACCACGTGCTTCCGCCGCCGCTGCCGGCCGACGATCCGTCCGGCTTCAGCACGTATGGGCTGCGCGTGCCGGCGCTGTTCGCCGGCCCGCGCGTGAGACGGCAGGTGCTGCATGCGCCCCCGCGGATCGAGGACGGCCGCGACCAGCGCGAGCAGCCGGTGTGGGACCACACCGCGCTCATCAAGACGATCCTCACGGCGTTCGCCGCGAACCCGAGACGGGCGATCGGGGCGATGCCGGTGCGCGTGCAGCGCGCGCCGCATCTCGGCGACGTGCTGCTCGACGCGCCGCGCACCGACGTCGACGAGCCCCGCAACGAGCACGGCCTGATGGATGCCTGGCGGCTGGAGGCGCGCAACCGCCGCAAGGCGGCGATCCCGGTGCCGCCCGCGGCCCCGGATGGGACGCCGGAGGGGACGCGCTCGGCCGCGCCCGACGGCGCCGGCCATCCGGTCGTGCTGACGGACTTCCAGTCGGAGTGGCAGAGATTCGCGATCGCGATGCGCCGGGCCGGGGCGGAGGCGTGACGATCGCCGCGGCTACCGCCCCGCCTCGGCGTGCTCGCGCCGCCGCGCGCGCAGGCTCGCACGCGTGAGTGCGGCGGCGGCGACGATCAGCGCGGCGGACAGCAGCAGCGAGACGCCGCGGGTGGACAGCCAGCTCCTCGCCGGCTCGACCCGCACCTGGATCGTCGCGCTCGGCTCGTTGTAGACGCGCATGGCGCGAAGGCCGAGGTACGACGCGCCGGTTGTGGTGGGCGTGACGCGGAACGAGCCGCGCCGGCCGTCGCCGAGGCGCTGGAAGCGCTGCGAGCGGGCGCCCTCGACCTGCCAGCCGCGCGGAGCGCTCAGCGTGACGGTGGCGCCGCGGTCCGGCCAGCCGCCGCGGCGCGACAGCTCGTAGGGGATCGTGAGCTGGTGTCCCTTCGTGGCCGCGAGCGCAGTCGTCGGCACGAGGAACCGCAGCTCGTCCG
>Ga0070659_100000051_pt1 | contig 97520 bp, 97 predicted proteins | sample KBSC23metaG_FD_64666 | JGI IMG/M metagenome (GOLD analysis project Ga0070659, IMG submission 64666) | Corn rhizosphere microbial communities from Kellogg Biological Station, Michigan, USA - KBS C2-3 metaG | ecosystem: Host-associated > Plants > Roots > Rhizosphere > Soil ... | reverse complement strand
CGCGACGTCAACACGGTCTTCCAGGACTACGCGCTGTTCCCGCACATGACGGTCGCGGAGAACGTCGCGTACGGCCTCACGGTGAAGGGCGTCGGCCGCAAGGAGCGCGCCGCGCGCGCGGAGGAGGCGCTGCGGCTCGTGCAGCTCGGCGAGCTCGGCGCGCGCAAGCCGATCCAGCTCTCCGGCGGACAGCGCCAGCGCGTCGCGCTCGCACGCGCGCTCGTGAACCGGCCGCGCGTGCTGCTGCTCGACGAGCCGCTCGGCGCGCTGGACCTGAAATTGCGCCAGGACATGCAGCTGGAGCTCAAGCGGATCCAGCGCGACCTGAGCGACGCCGTGACGTTCATCTACGTCACGCACGACCAGGAGGAGGCGCTGACGATGAGCGACCGCATCGCCGTCTTCTCGACCGGCCGCATCGAGCAGGTCGGCACGCCGCGGGAGATCTACGAGCACCCGGCGAACGAGTTCGTGGCCGGCTTCGTCGGCACCTCGAACATCGTCGAGCGCGATGGGCGCCGCTGCACCGTGCGCCCGGAGAAGCTGCGGCTGCTGCCTGCTGACGCGCCCGTCCCCGACGGCGACGCATCGGCGCTCGGCGCGGTCCACGAGGTCGTCTATCTGGGCTCGAGCACCCGCTACGTCGTGGCACTCGACGACGGCGGGACGCTCGTTGCGATGCGCCAGAACGACGAGTCGCACGACGGCGCCGCGTCGGAGGAGCGCGGCCGCCGCGTGCGACTCGTGTGGAGACCGCAGCACATGACCGCCGTCGACGCCGGGGAGGGCGATGCGGCGGCGCAGGAGGAGCCAGAGCACGAGGAGGTACCGCAGTGAGGAACGACACGAGGAACCTGCTCATCGTGGGCGTCTTGACGCTTTGCCTGATGGGCCTGGTTGCCTGCGGAGGCGGCGACAACAGCTCGACGACGTCGAACCTGCCGACCTCGATCGGCAGAGGCGAGGGCCAGCTGAACCTGATCGCGTGGGAGGGCTACACCGAGCCCGAGTGGGTCAAGCCGTTCGAGCAGCAGACCGGCTGCCAGGTGAATGCGAAGTACGCCGGCTCGTCGGACGAGATGGTGACCCTGATGCGTCAGGGCGGCGGCTCGCAGTACGACATGGTGTCCGCCTCCGGCGACGCCTCGCTGCGGCTGATCAAGGGCGGTGACGTGCAGCCGGTGAACGTGACGCTGATCCCCGGCTGGAACGACTTCATCCCGCAGCTGAGATCGCCGCCGCACAACACGATCGACGGCAAGCACTACGGCGTCTCGCTGCAGTGGGGCCCGAACACGCTGCTGTACGACACGCAGACCGTGCGACCCACGCCGGACAGCTGGGCGACGATCTACGACCCGCAGTACAAAGGCAAGGTCACCGTCCCGGACAACCCGATCCAGATCGCCGACGCGGCCCTCTACCTGTCCAAGACGAGACCGGAGCTCGGCATCAGAGATCCGTACGAGCTGACCGAAGACCAGCTCAACGCCGCCGTCGACCTGCTCAAGAGCCAGCGTCCGCTGATCAAGAAGTACTGGGCGCTCGCCTCCGACGAGATCGACCTGTTCAAGAACGGCGACGCGGTGGTCGGCGCCTCCTGGCCGCTGCAGACGATCACCCTGCAGAGAGACGGCGCGCCGGTGAAGGACCTGATCCCGAGAGAGGGCGCGACCGGCTGGGCCGACACGTGGATGCTGTCGGCGCACGCGAGACACCCGAACTGCGCATACCTGTGGATGCGTTGGATCTCGACGCCGAGAGTGCAGGCGCAGCAAGCGCTCTCGTTCAACGAGACGCCGGCCAACGCCAAGGCATGCCCCTACATGGACAGAATGCAGAGAGGCTCGTGCGCGGCGTACCACCTCAATGCGCCCGCGTCGTACTTCGCCTCCATCCGCTTCTGGAGAACGCCGACCAGGGACTGCGGGGACGGCAGCCAGGACTGTACGGACTACACGACCTGGCAACAGAGATGGACGGAGATGAAGGGCTAGGCACTCGGTGAGTGCCACGCACGCCGAGGTCGCGGCGGGCGGATCGGGCTTCCGGTCCGCCCGCCGGCGCGCGTCCGCCGGGCTCTTCAAGCGCAGCTGGCTGCGCCTGACGCTGACGCTCGGCGCGCCCGCGGCGTGGTTCGTGCTGATCTACCTCGCCGCGCTGGCGATCCTGTTCGTGAGCGCGTTCTGGCGCGTGGACTCGTTCACCGGCGAGATCGTCCACGACTGGAACCTCGACAACTTCAGGACGATCGTCGAGAGCGACGCATACCGCACGATCGCGCTGCGCACGATCGGGATCGCGGCGGCGGTGACGGTGACCGACGCGCTGCTGGCGATCCCGTTCGCCTACTTCGCCGCACGGCTGGCGCCGCGACGACTGCAGACGGTCCTGTTCGTGATCGTGCTTGTGCCGCTGTGGACCTCGTACCTCGTGCGCGTCTACGCGTGGCGGCTGATCCTCGCGCATGACGGGATCCTCAACTGGACGCTGCACAAGCTCGGCTTCAGCGGCGTCGACATCGCCTACTCGAACTGGGCGATGTGGGTCGTGTTCAGCTACCTGTGGCTGCCGTTCATGATCCTGCCGGTGTGGGTCGCGTTCGAGCGGGTGCCCGCCTCGTTCCTGGAGGCGAGCGCGGATCTGGGAGCGCGCGGTGCGACGACGTTCCGTCGCGTGCTGTTGCCGATGGTGCTGCCGGGGGTCGTCGCCGGCTCGATCTTCACCTTCTCGCTGACGCTGGGCGACTTCATCACGCCGACGCTCGTCGGCGGCGCCGGCTCGGACTTCATCGGCAACGTCGTCTACAGCAGCGTTGGGATTGCCAACAACGTGCCGTTCGCGGCGGCGTTCGCGACGATCCCGCTGCTGGTGATGGGGATCTATCTGCTGGTGGCGCGCAAGCTCGGCGCCTTCGAGGCGCTGTGATGGCACGCATCGCGCTGCGCATCTGGGCCGGACTGATCGTGCTGTTCCTGCTGTTCCCGATCCTGCTGATCGCGCTCTACGCCTTCAATGAGAGCAACGTGCAGAGCTGGCCGCTCGAGGGCCTCTCGACCAAGTGGTTCTCCTCCACCTTCCACAACGAGGCGATGCGCGAAGCGCTGTGGCTGAGCGTGCGCGCCGGATTGCTCGCGACGGGGATCGCGCTCGTGCTCGGTTCGCTGGCGGCGTTCGCGGTGCACCGCTTCCGCTTCTTCGGGCGCGAGACCGTCTCGTTCCTCCTCATCCTGCCGCTCGCGCTGCCGGGGATCATCACCGGCATGGCGCTGAACTCGTTCTTCACGTGGGACAACGTCGACTTCTCGCTGGTCACGATCGTGATCGGCCACGCGACCTTCTGCATCGTCGTCGTCTACAACAACGCGCTCGCACGACTGCGACGCACGCAGACGTCGCTCGTGGAGGCCTCGATGGACCTCGGCGCCGACGGCTGGCAGACGTTCCGCCACGTGACGCTGCCGATGGTCGCGACGGCGCTCGTCGCAGGCGGACTGCTGGCGTTCGCATTGAGCTTCGACGAGGTGATCGTGACGACGTTCACGGCCGGGGCGCAGAACACGCTGCCGCTGTGGATCTTCGGCAACATTCGCCTGGGGCACGACCTGCCGCAGACGAACGTCGTGGTGTTGTTGGTGATCCTCGTGACGATCGTCCCGGTCACGCTCGCGCAACGTCTGACCCGCGACACCGGCGTCCTGCGGCCGGCGGCCGGCGCGCGCTAACCTGCGTCGCATGGAGGGCTTCGGAGGACTGTTCGGCGACCCGGAGGAGCTGCAGCGCCGGATGGCTGAGCTCGCCGAGTCGATGCAGGGCCAGCAGAAGCTGGCGTGGGCCGACAACGCGATCAAGCTCGCCGTCGACCTGACGGTCGCGGCGATCAACCGCGTCAACATCCAGGGCACGACCGAGGAGCAGGCGCACCAGATCCGCTCCGTCATGGCGGTCGTCTTCCCCGAGGCCGTCACACTCGTGCGCGAGGCGCGCGAGGGCTTGCAGTAGCGCCGCCGGCGGGCAAAGGCGGGAGGATGCCCGCATGAGCCTCCACGGGAAGACCCTCTTCATCTCCGGCGCGAGCCGCGGCATCGGCCTCGCGATCGCCCTGCGCGCTGCCCGCGATGGCGCCAACGTCGCGCTGATCGCCAAGACCGCCGAGCCGCATCCCAGACTCGAGGGCACGATCTACACGGCCGCCGAGCAGATCGAGGCGGCGGGCGGCGCCGCGCTGCCGATCGTCGGCGACATCCGCGACGAGGCGCAGGTCGCCGAGGCGGTCGCGCAGGCGGTGTCACGCTTCGGCGGGATCGACGTCTGCGTCAACAACGCCTCCGCGATCAACCTCGCAAGAACCGAGGCGCTCGAGCTGAAGCGCTACGACCTGATGCAGGACATCAACGTGCGCGGCACGTTCGCCGTCAGCCGCGCCTGCATCCCGCACCTGCGCGAGGCGGAGAACCCGCACATCCTCACGCTGTCGCCCCCGCTCGACCTCGACCCGAGATGGCTCGGGCCGCACCTCGGCTACACGCTCGCGAAGTACGGCATGAGCTTGATCGCGCTCGGGCTCGCGGCCGAGCTGCGCGAGGACGGCATCGCCTCCAACGCGCTCTGGCCGCGCACGCTGGTGGCGACCGCGGCGGTGCAGAACCTGCTCGGCGGCGAGCAGGCGATGGCGCGTGCCCGCAAGCCGGAGATCTACGCCGACGCCGCCTACGCGATCCTCAACCGCCCGGCGCGGGAGTGCAGCGGCAACGCCTTCCTGTGCGAGGACGTGCTCGTCGAGGAAGGCGTCACCGACCTGTCGCCATACAGCTACATCCCCGGGGCGGAGCTGGCGGTCGACCTGTTCGTCGACGCCGCCAACCCGCCCGGAATCACGGCCTAGGGGTGCCGAAGCCGGCCCTACGGGTGCCGCAGGCGGCCATGTGGCCGCCGGAGGCGGGTCCCGAGACAGGCTTCCCGGCGGAGGCGGGCCCCCCGTCAGGCTGGCTACGAGCCGGCGGGGACCGGCACGATGCGCATGTACGGAAGCGGCTGCTCCCAGCCGTCCGGGTAGCGCTCTCTCGCCTGCTCGTCGCTGACAGAGCCCGCGATGATCGCCTTGTCGCCCGGCTGCCACTGCGCCGGCGTGGCGAGCTGGTGCTTGGCGGTGAGCTGCAGCGAATCCACCACGCGCAGCACCTCGTCGAAGTTGCGGCCGGTCGTCATCGGATACACGAGGATCAGCTTGATCTTCTTGTCAGGCCCGATCACGAACACGTTGCGCAGCGTCGCGTTGTCAGCCGGCGTGCGCGCGGTCGGGTCGCCGTAGACGTCGGCCGGCAGCATCCCGTAGGCCTTCGCGATCTCGTGGTCGGTGTCGGCGATCATCGGGTAGTTGGGCGCGGTGCCCTGCGAGGAGGCGATGTCGGCCGACCATCTCTCGTGGTTGGAGATCGGGTCGGTCGAGAGGCCGGCGATCTTCACGCCGCGCTTGTCGAACTCCGGCTTGATCGACGCCATGTAGCCGAGCTCGGTCGTGCAGACCGGCGTGAAGTCGCGCGGATGGGAGAACAGCACGGCCCAGCCGTCGCCGATCCAGTCGTGGAAGTCGATCTCGCCCTCCGTCGTCTGGGCGGTGAAGTTGGGCGCGGTGTCCCCGATCGTCAAAGCCATGCGTGCGTCTCCTGGTCGTCGCGTTCGCTGCGCGCCATGGTATTCGCAAGCGGGCAGCGCGCGCGGGCGCTCTGGTCAGCCGCCCGGCGAGGCGCCGTCTTCGAGCGCGAGCAGTTCGTCCTGCTGCGCGCTCGGGCGGAAGCCCGCTTGCTGAAGCACCGCCAGTTGCTGCGGAGCCGTTATCCGTTCGTGCAGGAAGATCCTGTGCACGTGCGCGCGCCGGATCGCATCGAGCGTCGTGTCCAGTTGCCAACGCGTCACGAGCGCGTCCTGCGTCGGGTAGGGGAAGACGTTGTCGAGCCTCAGGTCGTACGCGAAGCGGTGTCCCATCGGCATCAGGATCGCGACGTGCTCGTGCGGTCGTGCGAGCGGCGCGATGAAGCGCTCGGCGCGCGCGCGGTAGTTGCCCGGCGGTTCGTCGACCAGACGCGAGATCTGGTGCTGCGGCAGCGGGACGTGCACGATCGAGCAGATCGCCAGCGCGAAGCCGAGCAGCACGAGCAGCTGCGCTGGTGACGGCCGGCGCCATCCCTGCGCCGCCAGCCCACGCGCAGCGACGATCGTCAGCAATGCCAGCGCGAACGCCCACGCCGAGAACATCGAGACGAGCTTGATTTCGTCGGAGCGGCCGGCGTAGTAGCTCGCCGCAAGCAGGCCGAAGACGCCGCTCCACGCCAGCATGCCGGTGAGCAGCACGTCGCGCTCGCCGCGCGCGAGCCGCACCGCGACGACCAGCAGCGCGGCCGCGAACGTCGCGTAGAGCGCGAGATGCAGGCTGACGGGCGGCATCCCGAGCGAGAACCAGCCGAGTCTGGTGAAGATTCTGGGCCACTCGTCGAGCAGCGCCGGGTCCGGCAGCGCGCCGGCGCGGATCAGCGTCAACAGCGCGATCGCCCCCAGTCCGGCCAGCACGCCACCGGCCGCCTCGCCCACCAGGCGCAGCGCCGCACGCCATGTGCCTGGGGGGCACGCGCATGCGATCGCCACGAGCGCTGCGAGCACCGCGGCGACGCCGAACTCCGTCTCGTTCACAGCCACAACCGCCCCGACCGCGAACAGCGGCCAGACGCGGCGCCCGTCGCGCGCGATCGCGCGCGCGGCCAGCCATGCCATCAGATACGCACCGCCGTAGCGCATCGGCCACATCGCCGTCAGCGACATCGTGTGCTCGACGGCGCCCAGCGCGACGAACGGCACGAACAATCCGAGCGCGAGCACCGAGCTGTGCAGGATGCGGCGGAAGATCCCGTAGACGCCGAGCAGCGCGAGCGCGCTCAGCACGAGCATCAGCAGCGTGTAGACGAGCGTCGTCGTGCCGAAGACGGCCATCGTGAGCGCCGCCGGGTACGGCAGCAGCTTCGCGTACAGCAGGTGGTAGTCGACCAGCGGCGTGCGCCCGTCGAGGATCGCGAACGCGTCGTCGACGGTCCACGCGAGCACGCCCTGGTCCTCGACGAGGCCGTCGACGAGCAGCCCCTCCAGCAGCCACACGACGGCCGCCGCCGCGGCGAGCGCAAGACAGGCGCGGCGGCGCAGCGGCGTCTCGCTTGCGAAGCGGGCGATCCGCGCTGCGACGCCCGCACGCCGCAGCGCCAGCAGGGCGGCAGCCAGCAGGGCCGCCGCCGCCACCAGGATGCCGATGCTGAAGACGTGCGGCAGCGGGCGGGCGGTGAAGACGACCCCGCGCTGGCCGAGGAACGCCAGCACGACGAACGCCGCCAGCGATCCCTGGCTCGCGAAGACGAGCGGGCGGATCAGCGGCGCGCGCAGCGCCGGCGGTCGCCGCCCGAGCACCAGCACCAGCGCCGCGGCAAGCACCGGCGCTGCCGCCGCGACGAGATAGCGGCCGAGCTCGACCGGCTCGGGATGACCGCTCGCCTCGAACCAGCCGGGCGGCCACAGCCCGTCGGCCGCGGGCACCGGCCTGAACAGCAGGTGGCCGAGCGGCGGCCCGAGCGCGAGGACCGCGAGCAGCCCGACGAGCGCGCACGGGAGGGCCGCGATCCACGCGACCTCCTCCGGCGCGAGCAGGCGCCGGCGCGACGTCTCGCGTTCCTCCGCACGGCCCCCGAGCACGCCGGCAGGCCGGTCGACCGTCCCCGCTTCCCCCATCGCACCACTTTACAGCTGCACCCCCGCGCCCTGAGCCCGTCGCTAGGATCGAGCCGATGAGGATTCGACGGGGGACACTGTGGCTGTTGGCGCTGGTCGCAGTGCTGGCGCTCGCGGCGGCCGGCTGCGGGTCGAGCGGTGACGGCGGGAGCACCGCGTCGTCGGTTCCGGGTACCACGAACGCCGGGCCCGGCCTGCAGACCAGCCAGCCGCCGTGGAGACCCGAGTACGCCCACCTCAAGGCACGCATCAAGCAGCTGGGGCTGCCGCCGGCGGGAACCGAGAGATTCCACACCCACGCCCTGCTGCGCATCTACGTCGACGGGATCCTCAGCCCGGTGCCGAAGAACATCGGGATCTACAGGCCGCAGCACATCGAGGGCAGCCTGCACACGCACGACGAGACCGGGATCGTGCACATGGAGTCGACGCACCCGCACCACTTCACGCTCGGGGACTTCTTCACGGTCTGGGGCGTGAAGCTCGGGCCCGACCGCGTCGGCGGGCTCACGGGCCTCGGCGGCGACAAGCTGCACTTCTACCTCAACGGCAAGCCGCTCAGAGATCCGGCCGCGCACCGGCTGCGCGACGAGGACGTGATCGTGATCGGCTATGGCGCGCCGGACAGCTTCCCGCACAGAGTCAACACCGAGGCGCTGAGACTGCTCAAGAGCGCCAAGGGCACGACCCTCGCCTGCTCGAAGGTCAGAAACGGCAGAAGGATCGTGCGCTGCTTCGCGCCCAGGAGCGGCTCTCGCTAGAGGGGTGCCGGAGCCGGCCACGTGGCCGGCGGAGGCGGGCCCCCCGGCCGCTTATCCGGCGCGCGCGGCGTGCATGTGCATGCCGCCGCCCGTGTGCGTCGGCTTCGCTCTTCCCAGCACGAGGACCTTGCTCGTCGCCAGCGGCGTCCAGCCGTCCTTCGCGACGAGCACCGCGCGCACGCGCGCCGGCCGGCGGACGCGGAAGCTCGCCTGCGAGAGGTAGTCCAGTCTCGCGCGCGCGATCGGCCACCAGCCGAAGCGCTCGTGCAGATCCGCCTGCAGCATCACCTTCGCGTAGGGCACGCTCGGCGTGACGGTCACCGCGACGCCGCGTCTCGTCTTGCGCAACAGCACGCGGCGCGCGCTTACGAGCAGTCTGCGCGTCTGGCTGACGTCGGTCCCGAGCACCGCGCGATAGTCGGCGCTTGCGGTGGCGACGATCTCCGTCTGCCAGCTGCCGTCAAGCGACGGAGCGACGGACGCGACGGTTGCGAACGCGCCGCCGCCGACGCTGCGCTGGAGCTCGACCGTCGCCGAGGGGTCGGCGGCGCGGCCGTCGACCTCGACACGCGTTCCCTGCGCCACCACGGCCGTCGGCAGCAGGCCGAGAATCACGCGCCGCACGTCGATCTCGCCGGTCATCTCGGGGTGGATCGTGCAGTGGTAGGCGTACGTGCCCGGCACGTCGAAGCGCTGCGCGAAGACGGCGCCCGGCAGCAGCTCGTCTGTCCCGAATGCGCCGGTGTTCGAGGTGACGGTATGCACGCGCGGGCTCACGTTGGTCCACTGGACCGTCTCGCCCGGCAGCGCGTCGACCTGCGACGGCGCGAACGCGGCGAGCTGGACGCTCACGTCCTGCGTCGCGCCTGTCGCGGCGGCGGGAGCAAGCGCGAGGGCGACCAGCGCCAGCCAGAGCATGCGCCGGCTCATCTGCGCGAGACGACGTAGGTGCCGATCATGCCGCGCATCATGTGGTCCTCGACGTGGCAGTGGTAGAGCCACGTGCCGGGGTCCTGCTCGCGCCAGCGGAAGCGGAAGCTCTCGGCCGGTCCGACCGTCTGCGTGTCCCGCGGCACGCCGCCCGGGCCGATCCAGCGGTGTCCGTGGACGTGGAAGGTGTGGAAGTCGGAGCCCATCGCCATCACGTCCCACTGCACGAGCTGGCCGACGGTCGAGTGGAACACCGGCGTATTGCCGACGAACGCGCGGCCGTCGATCGCCATGAATCTGCCGAACGGCGAGAAGACGACGAGGAACTCGCGGTCCGGTGCCTGCTCGTGGCGGCCGAGGATCGAGAGCATCCCGAACATCCCGCCGTCGATCGAGTCCATCATCGACGGCGAGTGGTCGTGGTAGGGCCAGACGCCGACGGAGTCCGCGCCGGCGGTGAGACGGTACGTCCACGTGCGGCCGACCTTCACGTCGGCGTCGCCGCCGGAGACCCCGGGCACGTAGGCGCCGTCGGAGCTCGGCGCGTAGTGGACGCCGTGGAAGTGCATCGAGTGCGGATCGCCCCGCAGCGTGTCCATGTTCTTGAAGTGGATCCGCAGGCGGTCGCCGACGCGCGCGTGGATCAGCGGCCCGGGGATCAGCAGCCCATCGGAGCTGGAGCGCGACGCGTTCGCCAGCGGTCTGCGCCAGTGCGGCGTGAAGCGGTGGTAGACGACCGTCGGGAAGACCGAGTCCTCGACCGGGACCATCATGCCGGTGATCGCGTCGTGACCGTTCGGGACGATGCTCCACGAGGTCGGCACGGCGGCGACCCAGTAGTCGAGCGTGCGCGCGGGGGCAGGGCCCGCGGCGGCGAGGAGGAGGCACAGCACGAGGGCCCCGGCGATCGCCAGGGCCCTCGCGGTGCGGCCTACTGCACGTGGAGCTTCGACTGCATCCACGGATGGATCAGGCAGATGAAGTAGAGCGTCGTCCCAGGTCTGGCGGTGACATGGAAGTTGACGAAGTCGCCCTTTCTGCCGGTGCCAATGAGGCCGGAGTCGCCGGGACGGTCGACGTCAGGCGGCGTGTCCTGGCCGACGCCGTTCTCCAGGAAGTTGAATCTCGGCGGAGCCTCAGTGTTCGGGTCGGCGCCGTGCGCTCTCGTGAGCGCGTTGCACGCCCTGCAGTTGAACAGCGTTCTGGCCGTCTTCGGCACGTCCTTCTTCGCGAGGATCGTGAACGTGTGCGGCCCCTCGCTGCCGTCGCCGTTGACGACTCTCACCGTGCCGCCCGAGCGGACGACGTAGGAGTCTCTGGCCCAGCGCAACCCGTCCTGGATGTAGCGGTTGGGCTTGAATCTGAACGACGTGGTGCTCTTGATCGTCGCCTTTCTCGGCGACGCCGCGGCGGATGTCGCGGTGCCGACGACGGCGAGCGCCATCAACATCCCGACGACGACGGCGGTGAGCTTCCTCAAACTCATGCAGTTCCTTTCCGACCGGGTCTCCCGCCCGGTCCTCTTGCAACGACCTCGCTGCACGGACGTGCCGGCTCTCTCTGCGGAGCAGTGGCCGACCGGCGTGGGCCAGCATATGCGCCGAGGCATGCCGCGCGCCACTGCGACGGCGATGTTCGGACCTTTGGGCCTGCGCGTGCCGCGCCGGCGCTGCGAGCTGGCCACCTGGAAGAGCGGCGACCCGCCACCGCGCCGCAGGCTCAGTGCGGCGTGAGCCGCAGCAGCGGGATCGTGCGACCGGTGCTCGCGGCGCGCTCGCGGTAGGTGGCATAGGGCGGGAAGACGCGGTCGGCGAGCGCCCAGACGCGCTCCCGCTCCGCCCCGTCATCGACGACCTCGACGTGGAACGCCATGCCGTTGAGGCTCACGTCCGGATGCGCGGTGGCGTTGTAGAACCAGGCCGGGTGCTCGGGAGCGCCGAGCTTGGAGGCGACGATCACGACCCGTTCGCCGTCATGGAAGTAGATGACGCCATTGCGACGCACCTTGCCGCTGCGCGCGCCGTGCGTCTCCAGCAGCGCGGTCGGAACGATCAACCCCATGCCGATCCGTCCGCGCGTGAGCCGCAGCAGGTGCGGATCGACCTTCCAGACGATCTTCATCGAAAGCCACGCCGCCAGGCGCGTGCCGAGGAAGCGCACGTACGCGCGGTAGAGCGGGCCGTGGGAGGCGTGCGGGTCGACGTGGGGCAGGGCGTCACGCGAGCTCATGGCCGCGAGCGTACGCCTATCGCTCGGTCGATCGCTCCAGCGCGCCGGTGCCGACACGCGACGTCGTCGAGCTCACAACCCGCGTCTCCGTGCGTCGGCACTGAGGGCGCGGGCGATCTCGGCGGGTTCCGTGCGCTTGCGCAGCTCGGCCATCTCTCTGTCGTGCTGCTGGGCTTGGCGGTAGATCGCGTCCTGGAGGCCCTCGATCACGGACTCGAGGCGCTCCACGCGCGCCGCGAGGTCTCGCTCGTGCTGCGAGGACCGGGAGCTCGGCCGCCACGCACCGGCGACGTGTCGCAGACGCCGGATCATGTGACTGCTCTGAACGTCATTCGGCGTTCCCTCCGGCCTCGGTTCGACGGGACGTTGCGTTCCTGACCGCTGTTCGGGCCGCGCGTTTGGTGCGAGCCGGGCGTGGTCTGACCGTAGCATCCAGTTCGCTCTGGACACCGTCGCCTGCTACGGTGGGCGCTCAGGTCGGATCGAGAAGGTCCGGCGCAGCTGTGCCAGCGCTCGTCGTCGTTGCCTCACCAGCACCTCCTCGTTCGCAGCACATGACCGTGGAGGAAAGACCATGGCGACAGGAACCGTGAAGTGGTTCAGCGACGACAAGGGCTTCGGGTTCATCACGCCCGACGACCAGTCGAAGGACCTCTTCGTGCATCACAGCTCGATCATCGGCGACGGCTACCGCTCGCTCGCCGAGGGCGCGAAGGTCACCTACGACTCCGAGCCGGGGCCCAAGGGCCCGAAGGCGATCAACGTCCAAGCGACGTAATCTGCTCCCGCGCGGGCGGGATGCTCCGGTTGCGACGCTTCGAGCGTCGCAACCGGATCGCGATCACCGCCGCAGGCTCACTGCCGACGTGAGCCCAACCAGCGCGCCGCGCTCGACGCCGGCCGCCACCATCGTCCCGCGAACACTGCGCGGCCCGCTGCTCGCAGCGGTGCTCACCGTCATCCGAAGGGACAAGCGCATCGACCCCGTCGCGCGAAGGCGGCGCTGACGTGTCGGGGCGGCACGCACCGCGACTGTGCCGGATCTGCCAAGCCCCGCTCGCCCGCAAAGGGCACCGGTGCTGGCGATGCGGAACCCACAGGCTGCCGCCCGCCGAGCAACGAGTCGAGCTGGGCGCGCTGTTCGGAGCCGCCAACGCGAGGCCTCCCAGGTTGCGGCTCCTCAGATGAGCGACGACCTCAAGCGACGTGCGCCGTTCCACCGGGCCACCACTCGTGGCCACGCGCGCAGAAGGCGACGAGCGCCGGCTGATCCGGGTCGTTGAACCCCGCGCCGGCATCCTCGCCGGGCCGCCTCCGCCCAATCTCAAGCTCGCCGCAGATCGGGCATCTCGACCGATCCGGCTCGTGTTCCTGCTCAGCGCGGGCCTCGACCATCAACCCTCAGTCTGTCCGTGCGGAGCGGCGTTCACGCGCGACGGCCCATCCGGGACCAGGCAAAGCATCGACCCTAGCGCGCAAGCTCGGCGTTGAGCTCGGCGCCGAAGAGCAGCGCGACGTTCGTGAGCCACAGCCACGCTACGAGCACGATCGCCCCGGTGAAGGCTCCGTAGAGGGCGCCGACGTCGGCGATCTTCGAGACGTAGATCGAGAAGCCGGCAGATGCGAGGAGCCACAGCAGCACCCCGACCGCAGCGCCCGGCACCACGCGACGGAACGGGCGATGGCGGACGTCCGGCGTGACGTAGTAGATGAAGGCGAATACGAGCATCGCGACGGCCACCGCCGCCGGCCACCGTGCGATGCTCCACGCCTTCGCCACAGCCGGGCCGAGCCCGAGGAAGCCGAGCAGGTCCTCCGCGAAGCTGCCGCCGACGAACACCAGCACGAGGCTGAGGAGGGTCAGCACCATCAGGACGACCGTGGAGGCCACGTCGATCGCCTTGCGCCGCAGGAAGCTGCGCCCGACGCGCACCTCATGCACGACGTTCAGCGCGCGCCGCGCGGCCTCCAGCAGCCCCGTGATCCCGTACAGCGCCACGATGACGCTGATCGCCAGCGCGGTCGCCGCGGTTCCCTTGCTCTGCAGCGCGCCGCGCAGCGAGCTGTCGAGTGGGACCAGCGCCGAGGGCGGCACCACGTCGCGCAGGTAGCCGACGATCGCGTTGTATGTCGCGGGGTACTGCCCGACGAGGCCGAGCAGTGAGAGCGCCAGCAGGAGCGCCGGGAACAGCGACATCAGCGCGTAGTAGGTGAGCGCCGCCGCGTGATGCGTCATCTGGTCGTCGTAGAACGCGCGCGCCGTCCGCGCGAGGACCGCGGCCAGCCGCCTCATGCGCTGGCCGCGTCGACCATGGGCTAGAGCTGTCGCGAGGACCAGAGCAGCGCGGCGAGGATCACCGACGTCAAGCCGATGACCAGGCCGACGATCCAGCCGGCGACGTCCTGTCCGACCAGCACCGCGCCCAGCAGCACCGCGATCCCGATGATCCCGCCGGTGGCGATCAGCCGCATGAAGCCACGCTCGATGCCGGTGCGGCGACGCTCCCGCCCGGGGACCATGCCCTGCGGGCGCTCCTGTCGACGCGCCTTCTGCGGCGAGCGCGCAGACTCGGGCGCGCTCGGTGGCGGCTCGGGCGGCGGGGGAGGTGATCCGGACTCCGAGGAACGCATGCGGTCAGCGTACCCGCGCCGAGAACTCTCACCCCATGGGCGCACCGCGTCTGAAGCTGTTCGCGCGCCGCCTACGCCGCCGCCAACTGCTCCAGCGCCGCCAGCACCTCGTCGTCGTGGGTTCTCGGCGTGACTCTCGGGATGACGTGGGCAACGACTCCATCGGGGCCGATGACGAACGTCGCGCGCAGGGCACCCCAGTACTTGCGCCCGTACATGCTCTTCTCCGCCCACACGCCGTAGGCCTCACATACGGCGTGGTCCTCGTCGGCGACGAGAGTGAAGTCGAGCGACTCGTTGTCGGCGAATCTCTTGATCGCCTTCACCGGATCGGGCGAGACGCCGACGACGACCGCCCCGGCTTCGGCGTAGTTGGGCAGATGGTCGCGCACGCCGCATGCCTGCACCGTGCACCCGCTCGTAGAGGCCTTCGGATAGAAGTAGAGGACGAGCGTCTTGCCGGCGAAGTCGCTCAGGCTGACGGGGTTGCCGTCCTGGTCGGGCAGCGTGAAGTCTGGGGCTCTGGCGCCTGTCTCGATCATGCGCCGCAGGCTACTTCAACAGCCGCGAGAGCCGCCGGTCCTTGAGCACCCGTCCCTCCGTCTGGCACGTCGGGCAGTAGGCGATCACGTAGTCCTCGAAGTGGACCGCCTCGAGCGTCGTCCCGCAGCGCGGGCACGACTGGCCCTCGTGGCGATGGACCTTCAACGGCAGCGGGAGTCTGTCGGGCAGCGGCAGTCTGAGGGTGGCGGCATACGTGTCGATCGCCTCGCCGAGCCGGGCCACGGTCGCGTCGCGCAACGCGTCCGCCTCCTCCGTCGTCAGGTCCGCCCCGCGCTTGTACGGCGACAGCCTCGCCTCCCACAGGATCTCGTCGACCCACGAGCGGCCGATCCCGGCGATCGTTCGCTGGTCGCGCAGCAGCGAGTGCAGCGGCCGCGGCTGTCTGCCGAGCAGCGGCAGGAACGGCGGCGGGTCCGGCCACGCCTCCGGCCCGAGCGTCGCGAGCGCCTCGTCCTCCTCCAGCGCGCCGGCGCGCAGCAGCTTGGCCCACGCAGCCTGCTTGGTGCCGAACTCGCGCAGCCGCAGCTCGCGCCCGTCGTCGAGCCGGATCAGCACGCGCGAGGTGCGGTCGCGCAAGCCGGCGCGTCTGTCGAACAGCTGCAGCCGGCCGGCGGACATCAGGTGGATCAGCAGCACGAGGCCTGCGTCGCTCTCGATCACGAGATGCTTGCCGCGCCGCGAGACGCCGGTCAGGCGCGAGCCGTCCAAAGCATGCAGCGGCGGATCGAACGTCTTGAGCGCGTTCACACCAGGCGCCAGCGTCGACTCGATCCGCGCGCCGCTCACGGCGGCGTCGAGCAGACGCGCGACGATCTCGACCTCGGGGAGCTCCGGCATGGGCCATCCAGGCTAACCGGGGCGCCAAGTCAGGCCGTCTTGCACAGCAACATCCCTGCGTAGGTCAGGTTTAAGGTGGGAAATGCCTCCTTGTGAGGACCGCTTAATGGGAGAGGGAGAAGGTGGCGGCCATGACGCATCAGGAGATCCTCCTCATCGCAGGCCAGGCCGGTCGCGACGACGAGCTCGTCGCCGCCGCAGCCGCGCACCATCCCCACCGCGTCACCGTGCTGATCAAAGCCGGGGACCGGAGCTGGGGCTGGAGCGAGCAGCGCGTCGCCACCGCCCGCCGCGACCGTCTCGCCGCCCTGCTGACCGCCGTCGAGCAGGCCACCGGCGCCACCGTCGTCGGGCTCGTCGGCAATCCGGCCGAACTGGAGCTCGACGGCTACGACGCGATCGTCGGCGGCACGCCTCTGCGCACCGCCGCCTGAGCAGCGCTTTCCCCCGAGCGGGCGCCGGCTCCCCCACCGGCGCCCGCTCCCCATGCGGTCGCATAGCGTTCGGTGGCGATGAGCGCGATCGTCGACACGCATGCGGAGGCGGCCCGGCTGGAGCTGGCGCCGCTGCTGATCCGTGAGCCGCTCGCCGCGTTCCTCGACGCGCACGGCCTCGCACCGGGGGACGGACCGCTCGAGGCGGAGCCGGTCGGCGAGGGCCACTCGAACGTCACGTACCTGATCCGCCGTGGCGGCGAAGAGGTCGTCCTGCGGCGCCCGCCGCGCCCGCCGCTGCCGCCGAGCGCGCACGACGTGCTGCGCGAGGCGCGGCTGCTGCGCGCGGTCGAGTCGCAGCCGATCCGCACTCCGCGCGTGCTCGCAACGTGCGAGGACGACTCCGTGATCGGCGCGCCGTTCTACGTGATGGAGAAGATCGAGGGCGACGTCATCACGACCCAGGTGCCACCGGCGCTCGACACGCCCGCTGAGTGCGAGCGGATCGCGGAGGAGCTGATCGACGCGCTCGTCGAGGTGCATGCGGTCGACTGGCAGGCGTGCGGGCTGGAGGGCTACGGCAGACCGACCGGCTACCTCGACCGGCAGCTGCGCCGCTTCGGTGGGCTGTGGGAGCACAACAAGACGCGCGAGATCGCGACGCTCGACAAGGTCACCGCGTGGCTCGCCGCACATAAGCCGGAGTCCGGGCCGGCGACGATCGTCCACGGCGACTACCGCCTCGGCAACGCGATGTTCGCAGCGGGCGTGCCGGCGCGCCTCGTGGCGATCTTCGACTGGGAGCTCGCGACGATCGGCGACCCGCTCGCCGACGTCGGCTACCTGACGGCCACGTATGCGCAGCCCGGCGATCCCGACACGAACTTCACGCGCTTCGCCGTCACCACGCAGCCCGGCTTCCCCGCGCGCGGCGAGCTGATCGCGCGCTATGAGGAGCGCTCCGGCCGCTCGATGTCGAACGTCGCCTGGTACGCCACGCTCGCGCTGTGGAAGGCGGCGATCTTCCTCGAGGGCTCCTACAAGCGGCTGCTCGCCGGGACGACCGACGATCCCTTCTTCAAGCTGCTCGACAGAGGCGTGCCCGCGCTGGCCGAGCACGCGTGGACGGTGGCGCATGGCGAGTGAGAACGGCAGACGCTCGGCCCTGCTGGTCGACTGGGGCGGTGTGCTGACGACGAACCTGTTCGCCTCCTTCGGCGAGTTCTGCACCGAGGCCGGGCTCGCGCCCGACGCGCTCGTCGAGGCCTTCCGCGGCAATCGCGCCTTCCGCGACACGCTGATCGCGTTCGAGGAAGGCAGAATCGAGGAGCCGGTGTTCGAGGAGCGCTTCGGCACGCTGCTCGGCGTCGACCACGTCGGCCTGATCGACCGTCTGTTCGCGCGCGTCGGGCCCGACATGGCGATGCTCGCGGCCGTGCGCAACGCGCGCGCCGCAGGGATTCGGACCGGCCTGATCTCAAACTCGTGGGGCACGCGCCGCTACGACCGCGCGATGCTGGAGGAGCTGTTCGACGGCGTCGTGATCTCCGGCGACGAGGGCATCCGTAAGCCGGCGCCGGAGATGTACGTGCTCGGCGCGCAACGCGCCGGCGCAGTGCCGGAGGCGTGCGTCTACGTCGACGACCTGCCGTTCAACCTGCCGCCGGCACAGGAGCTCGGGATGGCGACCGTGCACCACGTCGACACGGCCGCCACGATCCTCGAGCTCGAGCGGCTGCTGGGCGTGCCGCTCGGCTAGCGTCGCCGCTGGTAGGCGTCACGTCGACGCCCTTCCTCACCGTTGTCGCGCTCGCGCTCGCGCTCCATGCGGCTTGCGATGCGGGCGACCATCCCTTCGAAGAGCTCTTGGTCGAGCGGTCTCAGGCCCGCGACCACCACCAGCCACGAGACGAGCGGCCCCATGTGCACCAGCACGACGTCTATGTATGCATCCGACAGACCGATCGGGCTAAGGACTTTCGTGTGGTATCGCGTCCCGACGGCTCCCGCAAACGGCCGTTCCCTGCGGATTTCCATCAGAGGATCGGAGGCGCCGCCGGCGCGCTCCTCCATATGCCGCCTGATCGCGCCCAGCAGGCAGGACGTCGCGGCGGCGGACCTGAGCGCGTCAAAGCCTCGCCGAGCCGCCGAATCGTCGGCGAACCGGCCAACGCGCTGCTGGATCAGCGTGTGCTCCCGCTCGAAGCTTGGTGAGCTTATGACGCGCTTCGCCGTCGTGAACGGCGAAGCGACGTCGCAGGAGGTGGTGCGGATGGAGCGTCCGGTACTCCAGTCGGACCCCAGCTCCGCCCGCTCGATCACCAGCCGCCCATGCCGTGGAGACCGGTCGGGTGCTCGTGCCTCCGGGGGTCGTGTGACGCTCGCCGCCTCGCGCGCATCGCCGCATCCGGCCATGGAGACCGCGGCCGCTACCAGCGCCAGGACGGCGAGACGCATGGCGCTGCGCGCACAGTCTCCAAAGGACATCAGCCGCTCACCGCGTAGGCACCTGGCGGCTCCGGCTCGCGAGGCAGCGCCATGGCCACGATCGCCGCCGCGGCGCCGGCGACGGCCAGCGAGAGCCAGGCGACGTGGAACCCGTGCACCACAGCGTTCGCATTGGCCCGCAGGATCATCACCAGGATCGTCACGCCGATCGCTCCCCCGACCTGGCGCGCACAGGTCGCCAGCGCAGCCCCCGTCGAGAGCTCCTCAAACAGCACGTTGCGCATGCCGGCACTCCCGAGACCAGTGAAGGTCAGCGCGCCGGCCATCCCTAGCAGCGTGCTCACCGCAAGCCAGAGGCCCAGGTTCGGCGTCTCCGTGAAGCACACCGCGGAGGCAACGCACGCGATGCTGAAGACCATCCCGCCGCAGGCCGCCACCTTTCCGGTGCCGACGCGGTTGGCAACGCGCCCGGCCGGCAGCGCCAGGACGAGTGCGACGAGGGCGCCCGGAGATACGGCAAGGCCCGCCTCCAACGCGGAGAAGCCCCACACCGTCGTCAGGAACAGCACGCTGCCCAGCAGGGCTGCCGACACGCCAAGCGCAAAAAATGCGAACGCGACATTTGCCATCACGAAGGCGCGAGTCCGCAGCAGCCGCGCCTCAGCAACCCGGTCGGAACGATGCGAGAGGCGCCACAGGAAGAGCCCGCCGAGCGCACCGGACGCTGCGAGCGCAGACATCACAGGCACGCTGAGCCACTGCCAGGTCGGTCCGTAGACGATTCCGCAGACGGCAGATCCGACGGCCATTGGCAGCAGAGGAAGCGCGAGCATGTCCCCATGACCGCCCGCTCGGGCCCGCGGCCGCTCCCGCAGAAACACGCACCCAAAGGCGACGACACCGATCGCGACCGGCATGTTCAGCAAGAAGATCCACCGCCACCCTGCCGAGGACACGACCAGTCCACCGACGGTCGGTCCGAGCGCCGCTGCCAAGCCGCCGGTCGCGCCCCAGAGACCGATCGTGCCCGCGAAGTCCTTCGCCGGGAGCTCCGGCAGCAGGAGCGCGAGCGAGTTGGGTACCAGCAGCGCGGCCCCGCCCGCTTGCAGCGCCCGCGCGGCGATCAGCTCGAGCGGACCGGGCGCGACGGAGCAGGCCAACGACGCGACGCCGAAGAGCGCGACGCCGAGCAGGAAGCAGCGCTTGCGCCCGAACCGGTCTCCGAGCTGCCCCCCGGGGAGCACCAGCGTGGCGAACACCAGCGTGTAGACGTTCAAGATCCATGCGAGCGTCGTCAGCGACGCGTCGGCGAACGCATGCTGGAGGCTCGGAAGCGAGATGACCATGACGGTTGCGTCCAGAAACGCCATAAAGAGGGCGGCCAGCGCCAGCGCCACGGTGCGCGCCCCGCTGCGAGAGGCGGCTATCACAACGCCGTGCCCGGGGGGGCCGGGTTCGATGCCGCAAGTGCATCGTCGAGCACTTGCATCGCGTCGTCGAGCGAGCAGCCTTCGAGCGCCGCGTCGGCAGCCGCCTCGCAGATCTCGGGAGCCCCCTCGCTCAACGCTGCGGGCAGGTATGCGTATGGGGCGCCGTGGTAGAAGCGCTCGTACTGTTCGTGCCGGCTCGCGAACTCAGAGCCCACGACGTCCCAGACCAGCTTGTGGAGCTTGACGCGCGCCTCTGCCGGATGCCCGGGAGATCGCACGTAGCGCCTGATCGTCGGCCCGATCTCGGCGTCGATAAGGTCGCGGAACGAAGACGGCATCTGGATCAAGCTCGCGCCGGCCAGGAGCCGGATCTCCTCGAGGACGTCCGCGTATGCGCGTGGCGCCCACACCCGCTGAGCAAAGGCGATCGCACGGTTCGGCATCACGCTTCCGTCGCTCCCCGGCACCACCTCGCAACTCGTCTCCATCCCCATCACGATGGCCTTCGCCACGTTCACGGTCGCGAGCAGCTTGCCCAGTTGCATGCGCACACCCGGAATCGCTGATGTGTTGTTGGCTCTGGCGAGCTTGAGCGCCAGGCCGACCAGCAGCTCGAGCTTCGTCCAGAGGCGCGTCGCACCATGGTGGATCTGCTGGACGAACGACGGCGTCTCCCACCACTGCCGGTACGACAGCTCGACGTCTCTGTAGACGAACACGCGCTCCCATGGGACGAAGACGTCGTCGTAGACGATCAGCGAGTCGTTCTCGTCGAATCGGGACGAGAACGGGTTGTCCCATGGGCTGCGAGCCGCCTGCTCGTAGGACGCCCGCGAGATCAGCCTCACCCCTGGCGACGCGATTGGGATCGAGAACGAGATCGCGTAGTCCTCGTCGCCCTCTCCCAGCCGCTCGATCGTCCCCACCAGCAGCTCGTCGCCGAACACGGCGGCAGTGCCAACCATCTTCGCACCTCTGACGACGATTCCATCATCGCGCTCGGCGACGACCCCCACGTAGAGATTCGGCTCCTCCTGCTGTGCCGCCGTCGCGGTGCGGTCGATCTGCGGATTGACGAATGTATGAGCCTGGTAAAGATCGTTGTCACGGAGATATGCGTAGTACCTCATGAGGGCATCGGCACGGTCGCTGCCACCACGAGCGAAAAGTGAGGGAACAGCCGCCAGGCCGGCCCAGTTCGAGGCCATGTAGTCCGGGCTTCGGCCCATGAAGCCGAAGCTTGCTTGAGCCCAGAGCTTTATTGCGGATCGTCGCGCCACGAGGTCGCCGTAGTCGCTCGGGATCTGATACCCGCGACTGACTCGCTCATCAGTGATAGGTGACCGGTATGTGAGCGTGTCCACCCAACGCTCGTCGTGCGTCATGTCATACAGGCCGGCGATCGTTTTAGCCGTGTTGCGGAACGCGGGATGACCACTAACATCGTCAACACGCCTTCCGTCGATCCATACCTCTCGACCATCCCTCAGGCTGGCGAGATACGCATCTCCGGTCCGAGTCATACGGACCTCTCCCCCCGTCTCAAAAACAGATCCGGCTCCCGATGGGTCGCTTGTGCTGTCCCCTGCATTGCGCCTTTGCAACCCCCCTGCCAGTTCTGAGTATACTACGAGACCAAGTTGTTGTCGATGGCAGGGTGGAGCTCTGATCCGGGCTGGCACATCCATCGGCCCAGGGGGGGATCGCATGTCGGTGGCGAAGGAGGGCCGTCGCGCCATTCGGTCGTCGTACATAACGTCGGACGGCGCGTTGGCGACATTGCTGGTTGGATCATCAATAATTGGCTTCATTGGATGCTTTAGGCTGTCATTGCCTTTCTGGGCAGCTGACGTGATCCTTCTGGGGGCTCCCTGGGCGTTGTTGACACTCACTTCTCCGCGGGCGCGCAACGCCATGGATCGCGCATTCATCCTCAGATACGTGTTGTTCGGCATCGCATTTTTCGATTATCTGGGCATCCGGTATGATGCGTGGAGCAGCCCTTCCGACTTCCCGCTGCTGCCAGGGGACGTGCCGCTGGAGCACGTGATGTGGTGCGGGTTCATGATCGTGCTCATCCTCGCGGTGAATCAGCACTTTTTCAGCACGTCCGTGACCGTACCGCCCGCCCCCCGGAACCGCCTCATCGTCAAAGCTGTGATGTTCGGGGGCCTCGTGGTCGCGCTGCTCCCGCCGGCCCACCCCCTCATAGCTGACTATGTGTACCTCAAGATAGGGCTGTTTCTCTATCCGGTCGTCCTCTTCCTGGCACTCCGGACGAACCGGGCACTCGCGCGTGAGCTGGCGTTGACGCTGATGGTGTTCGTCCCGTTCAACCTGGCATTCGAGGTCCTTGCCATCCACAACGGCTACTGGTCCTTTTCCGGCGTGTATCTTGGGTGGGTCGCCTTTGCCGGCCAGCGCTTTCCGATCGAGGAGTTGGTGTTCACGGTGCTGCTGTTGGCTCCCGCGATCGTGGCAACGCACGCGCTGCGCGCAAACTGGCGAGCTGCCGGTCGCAGCACCCGCGGGCTGGCGCGGGCGAGGCCCTACCTGGAGTTGGGGAAGTTTCGGATTGTCGAGCTCGGTATGGGCGTCCCACTGGCCTGGAGCCTCGTGCCCGACGACGCGCTGAGCACCCGTACGCTCGCTCTGTGCGGATTGGCGCTGGTCATCGTGCTAGCCTCGAGCGCGGCTGCGTTGGCGTTCGACGACGTGGCTGGGTTCCATGATGGCGTCGACGCGATCAACCACCCGGACGGGGATCATCGCGTCGGCGTGAAGAAGCCGCTCGTCGCCGGAACGCTGACCGTCGAGCAGGCAAGGACGTTCGCGCGCCTGATGCTTACCCTGGCCGTCGCAGCGGCCTCGGTTGGCGTCGTTCTTGCTCCGCCGGACCTCTGGTGGTTCGTCATCGTCGGCGGCATGGTGATCGCCGCAGCGATCAACTACTCGATCGGAGCACGTCTCAGCTATAGGGGCGGTCATGAGCTCGTGACCTTCACTGCGCTCGCGGGGACCGTCGCCCTTCCCTATGTGCTGATCACCTCGGAACTGAGCACCACGGCCGGACTGCACGCCATCCTCGTGGGACTCTGGATGCTGCTGATCTCGCTGTTTTCGAATCTCGTCGACAGCTTTGGAGATCGCGCCGTCAACCGACTGACAATCGCTGCCTGCAGATCGACGCGAGCGAACGCGCTTCTGATCGTGGCGGTCGCCGTGGCCGGCTGGGCGACATGGGTCGGTGCCGTGGCGAGCGGTGCCGTTCCGCCGTGGACACTGATTGCCCTTTTGATGGTCGGCGCTCTTCAGGTGCGCCAGCTGCACGCGGGCCTTTGGCAACGCCGCTGGCTCACCGCTCGGGCACGTGGATTCTGGGTGTTTCGCGTGGGCATAGCCACGCTCTTTGTCTGTAACGTCATCGCGAACGGGACCCTAGCCTGATTGCGCGGCGCAATCAGTTCGTGCGCGAGGAGAACGCTGTGTCGTAGGGACGGGACGTCCCCGCTCGCGCGCGGCGTCAGGCCCGCTTGCCGCGGCCGTAGAGCAGCTTGTTCAGCCGCCCGAGCAGCTTCGTCTTGCGCGGGCTGTACGGGAACATGTGCGGGTCCTTCTTGCCCGCGAACCGCGTCACGAGCAGGGTCTGCTGCTTCGTGTACTTGCGGATCCCGCCGGCGCCGTGGCGCGAGCCGAGGCCGGAGGTCTTCCAGCCGCCCATCGGCAGCTCCAGCGTCGTGTAGTTGACCTGCGCGTCGTTGACGCACACCGCGCCCGCCTGCACGCGTCGCGCGAGCTGCTCGCCGCGCGCGAGGTCCTTCGTCCACACCGACGCCTGCAGCCCGAACGGCGAGTCGTTGGCGAGCCGCAGCGCCTCCTCTTCGTCGCGCACCTTCATGATCGGCAGCGTCGGACCGAACGTCTCCTCCATCATGCACGCCATCGAATGGTCGACGTCGACGAGCACGGTCGGCTCGTAGAACGCTCCCGGGCCGCTGCCGCGCTTGCCGCCCGTCAAGACGCGAGCGCCCTTCTCGACCGCGTCTCTCACATGCGCATCGACGATGTCGATCTGCGGCGGGTAGATCATCGAGCCGATGTCGACGGTGCCGGGCCCGGTCGGGACGCCCTGGCGCAGCGCGCGCACGTTGTCGGCGACCTTCGCCACGAATCTGTCGTAGACCGGCTCCTCGACGTAGACGCGCTCGACCGAGATGCAGACCTGACCGCCGTTGTTCATCGAGTAGTAGGCGGCGGCGTTGGCGGCGCGCTCGACGTCGGCGTCGCTCAGCACGATCATCGGGTCCTTGCCGCCCAGCTCCAGCCCGACCGGCGTGAGGGTGTTGGCTGCCCGCTGCATGACCTTGATGCCGGTCTCCGTCGAGCCGGTGAACATCACGAAGTCGACGGCGTCGATCAGCGCCTCGCCGGCCTCGCGACCGGTGCCGGTCGCGACTTGGAAGACGTGCTCGGGGATGCCGCAGGCGCGCAGCCCCTCCTCCATCAGCAGCGACGTCAGCGGCGTCACCTGCGCCGGCTTCAGGACGGCGGCGTTGCCGGCCGCGAGCGCAGGGATGCAGTCGCCGAAGGAGTTCGTGAGCGGGAAGTTCCACGGGCCGATCACGCCGACGACGCCGACGGGCGCGTAGCGCACGATCAGCTTCTTGCCCTTCGTCATCGGGTTGGAGGACTTGACGTGCTCGTCGGCGAGGTAGTCGGGCGCGTGCTTGGCCCAGAAGCCGAACGCGTTCGCGCAGTACATGACCTCGGCGAGCAGGGCGTCCTCGTAGGTCTTGCCCGTCTCGGAGACGATCGTCCTGATGATCCGGTCGGCGTTGTCGACCGTCCACTTCTGCATGCGCAGGAAGACCTTCGCGCGCTCCTCGAAGCCGAGCGCCTCCCAGGCCGGCTGGGCGACACGGGCCCGTTCCACCATCGCGGTGACCTCGGCGCGGCTGAGCGCGGGGACGGTGGCGATCGTCTCGCCCGTCGCGGGATTCTCGACGGGGATGCCCTTGTTGGTGCCGGCGCCGTTCTGGACGGCTGCCGGTGCCTGCTCTGTGGTCGACATGGCGGCTCCTTCTCGGTGCTCGGCGGGAGGTCGGGTTTGACCCGTGGTCAAGCCTACCGGAGCCGCGCCGCCGGCTGGCCATGCGGCCAGGATGACGTAGCGCCCTATCTGACCAGCGCCCCGATGCGCACGCGCGCCTGAGCGCCGACCGCGCCGGCCGCGAGCACCGCCGCGGCGGCCGCGAGCAGCGCGCCCTGCGCGGTCGTGACCCGCGCGACGACGCCGGTCAGCGGGCCGCCGAGCCCGACGCCCGCGTCGAAGAAGGCGAAGAACAGGCCCGCGGCGGCGCCGTGACGCTCGGGGCTCACGCCCGCGAGCGCGATCAGGCCCAGACCGGGGACGGCGAAGCCCTGCCCGACCGCCAGCAGCAGCGTGCCGGCGAGCGCGAGGCCGGTCGCGCCCGGTCCGGCGAGTCCCGCGAGCAGCAGGCCGGCGGCCGCGACCGGCGCGGCGGCAAGCACGGTGCGGCGCCCGCCGAGGCGGTCGGGGACGCGCGCGCCGAGCGTCCGCGTCGCGATCACGCCGGCTGCGAACAGCGGGACCACGAGCGCCGTGCCGGCGGCCGCGCCGCCGAACGCGAGGAATGCGACGTAGCCGACGTTCACGAGCATGAGCGCGACGCCCGGCCACAGCACCTCGGCGAGCACGCTGCCGTCGGCGCGCGCGTCTGCCGCCGCCTCGTCCGCGCGCGGACGCTCGGCGGCAAGCGCGCTCAGGACGCCGAGCAGCGGGAGCAGTGCGGCGGCGATCAGAACCGCCTCCCGTGCGAGGCTGAGCGCGTCCGCCAGCAGCGGCCCGATCGTGAGGCCGGCGTAGTTGGCAAGCCCGACGTGCCCGAGTGCCTGCCCACGCCGTTCGGGTCCGGCGAGCCGCAGCAGCCACAGCACGGTCGCGGCCATCATCGCCCCCTCGCCCGCGCCGACAAGCAGGCGCGAGAGCAGCAACGCGCCCGTGCCGCTCCAGGCGAGCGCCGGCAGCACGCCGAGCGCCATCGCGAGGGCGCCGGCGAGCACGACGCGGGCGGGGTCGACGCGGTCGGCGAGGCGCCCGCCGAGCGGCCGCATCAGCACGCCGGTGATCGCCGGCGCGCCGACCAGCAGGCCCAGCGCCGCGCGGTCCTCCACCAGCTCCGGGAGGATCCGCAGCACCGCGCCGAGCGCGGCGTAGCAGAGCACGGCGGCGCCGAGGACGGCGAGGTACGACGAGCGACGCGACACGTTCGAAAGCGTGCCCGGCCGGCGGCGTTCGACACCCCCGGAGCGCCGGGGGTGCCGGAGGCGGTCGCTCGATCGCCGGAGCCGCGCCCCGTGGGGCTTCAGCGCACGAGCGCGAGGCGTCCGTACGCGTTCGCGTTCGGGATCACCTCATTCGCGTCGGTGCCCAGCCAGCCCTCGATCAGCGACGCGTAGACCTTGCGGAAGTCGACCGTGACCTTGAGGTTGTCGTCGCGGTCGAGGTCGGTCAGCGACGGGTACTCCGTCAGGATCCCGCTGGCCGCGTGCGTGCCCTGGACCCACGCGACCCCGCCGGCGCCGTGATCGGTCCCGGCCGATTCGTTGCCCTCCGGGCGACGGCCGAACTCGGACCACACGAGCGTCAGCACGCGATCGGCGACGCCGCGCGCCTCCAGGTCGGCCTGGAACGCCGACAGCGCCTGCGAGACGGTTCTGAGCGAGTCGGCCAGCTCTCTCGGCTGGTCGTCGTGCGTGTCGAAGTCGCCGTTGGCATCGACCGCCGCCAGGCGCACGCCGAGCGGCTGCGCGACGAGCGCGGCCACGCGCGAGAGGCGCCGGGCGAGGTCGTCGTCCTCCGGATACGCGACCGGCGGCGCGAGCGGGTCGGTGCCGTCGTGCTCGGCGTAGGGCGCGAGCCGGTCGCCGACCGACTTCGCGAGCCGGGCCGCCGTGTGGACCGCCTGCGGCCCGTCGCCGCGCACGCGCGCGTCCGACATGCGCTGCCAGGCGGCGAGCATCTGCCGATCCTGCTGCCCGCCGATGCCCCAGATGTCGAGCGCGACGTCGCTCGGGGACTCCAGCGCCGCGACGGGCGCAGAGCCCGTCGCCAGCACCGGCGAGAGGTTGTAGCCGAGCGTCAGCCCCTGCAGCGGGTTGTCCTTCGCGCCGTGGTGGTCGAGCCAGCGGCCGAGCCAGCCGGGCGCGGCGCGCTCGGTGATCAGGCCGGTCTCCCAGAAGTGGCGCGAGTGGAAGTGCGAGAGGTCGGGGTTCGCGTAGTCGATCCCCGGCATGAAGCCGACCTTGCCAGCCTCGAACAAGCCCTTGATGCCGCCGTTCGTCCCCTCCGCGAGCGACGGATGGATGCCGATGCCGGTCGCGCCGAGCGCCGGCGGCGCCTCCAGCTTCATGCCGCCGCGCAGGTCGGCGTACTGCCCGTAGGCGCCGATCGGCGGGAGCGTGTCGAGCAGGTCGCAGCCACCTGGCAGGAAGACGCTCACGAGCACCCGTGCCCCGGGCGCATCGGCCGCCTGCGCGCTCGCGGCCTCAAGCACGCGCGCCCATGGCAGCGCCTGGTTGGCCCAGATCGTCAAGCCACCGCCCAACGCGCCCATCAGCGCCTGGCGGCGCGTCATGCCGCCGCCCAGCCACCGGTCGCGCGTTGCGGCGCTCGTCTGACGGAAGTCGTTGCAGCCCTTGTGGATCGATCGCGGCATGTCAGTGCAGTTGGGAGTCGGGAGAGGTGAGCAGGAGGTGACGCAGCGCGACCTGCAGCGCCTCCCCGCGCCAGTCCGCCTTGTCGCGCCAGGCGGGGTCGAGGTCGTCGAAGAAATGGGCCGCGAGGTGCGTGAGCGTCTTGCGGGTCGTATCCGAGACCTGCGGCTCGCCGACCGCTCTCCACGCGAGGTCGTATGCCTCCTGCGGGGTGAGCGTCGCGGGTGCGCTACCTCTTCTCACTCTCGGCCGGCCGTAGTTGACGACGTAGTTGCCGAGCGTGAAGCGCTGGCGCATCGAGTTCGACGACATCCAGGCCGGGCCCCAGTCCCAACCGGCGACGCTCGGCGGATAGAACGGGTACTGGCCCATCCCCTGCAGCAGCCAGGTCGGGTAGCTCTCGACGATGTGCGAGCCGGTCGTGCGCAGCGCGCCGGCGACGTAGACGACCGGGCACTTGACCATGTCGGGCGCGTCGAGGTTCTTGTACAGCTGCGGGTGCTCGAGGATCGCGCGCACGAGCGGCTTGATCCTGAGGCCGCTGCCGCGGTAGGTCGCAACGAGTGCCTTCACAGTCGCGTGACTGGGCGGCGTGGCGACGAACCAGCTCCACAGCTTGTTGACGAGGAACGGCGCGTGGTGGGAGTGCGCGGTGACGAGATCGAGCACGTCATCGACGCCCAGCCGCCCGCGCGTGCCGAGCAGCGTCTTGACGCCGTCGTCGTGCTCGTCGGGCTCGTACTGGATCGTGACCGTGCCGTCCTCGTGCCAGTCGGCGGTGAAGCCGGTCAGCGCGCGTGCCGCCTCGCGCACGTCCTGCTCGGAGTATCCCTTGCCGAGCGTGAACAGCTCCATCAGCTCGCGCGCGTAGTTCTCGTTCGGCGCGTCCTTCGTCGAGTCGGCGAGCGACAGGAACAGCTGCATCGCCGGGTCGCGCGTGACCTCGCCGAGCAGGTCGCGGAACGAGCCGAGCGCTCTCGCGCGGAACATGCGGTTCTGCGCGAGCATCAGCGGCGTGTCCTGGTCGGACGTCGCGAAGTGGTCGTGCCAGAAGAGCGTCAGCTTCTCCTGCAGCGGATAGGTCGTGCGGATCATGCGGTCGACCCACCACAGGACGTCGTCGCCCCACTCGTTGAGCGGGTCGAGCGCGCGGCGATCGACGCGCGCCTCCGGTCCGCGCAGCTGCGCGCCCCCAGGCGGCCCGTCCACGATGTAGTCGAGCGTCGCAGCCTTGCCGCGCTTGGCCCAGCGCCGCGCCTCGGCGGGCGTCGCGCCGAAGCCGGCGCGCCAGAAGAGGCGGCGCACGTGCGCCTCGGTCCAGCCGGCTCTGCCCGCGCTCGGCCGCCGCGCAGGTCTGCGGTGACGCCCGTGTCTGCGTCTCGCGTGTCGTCTCTTGCGCGCGCGTCTGCGGCGGCGCGCTTCTTCGGCGAGCGGCCCGCTCATCGCGTCACGCGGAACGTCGTGCGCATGCCGCGCGCCTCGTGGTCGGCGAGATCGCAGATCAGGCGGTAGGTGCCGGGCGCGAGCCGCAGCTGCAAGGTGGTGCGCCTGCCCGACTTGACCTCGCCGGTGCGGCCGAGGTCGCGCCCGCCGGCCGTCTCGACGACGAGGTCATGGCCGTCCTCGCCGTAGTTGGCGAGGTTGAAGCGCACGACGCCCTTCGGCGCACTGAGGCGGTATGCGGCGAAGCGATACTCCCGCGCGCTGACGCCGACGGAGGTCGACGCGGCGCGGCGGCGCGCGTCAGCGGTGCTCGCCGGCAGGGCGGCAAGCAGCGCGATGACGAGGAGGAGCAAGCCGGATCGCCGGGCGACCATCTCCCCCTGTATCGGCGGCTCGGCGCGACCCTTGATGGGGTCGCGCCCTGAGATGCGTCAGTCGGCCAGCTCGATGCGCTCGATGCTCGGCGGGTCGATCGGACGGTCGCCGGGGCCGGTCTCGACGCCCTCGATCTTGTCGACCGTGTCCATCCCGTCGACGACGCGGCCGAAGGCTGTATGTCTTCCGTCGAGCCACGGCGTCGCCTCGGCCGTGACGAGGAAGAACTGCGAGCCGTTGGTGTTCGGGCCGGCGTTTGCCATCGCGAGCGTGCCGCGCACGATCTTGTGCTCGTTGATCTCGTCGACGAACGTGTAGCCCGGGCCGCCGGTGCCGGTGCCCTGCGGACAGCCGCCCTGGATCATGAAGTCGGGGATGATGCGGTGGAAGATCAGGCCGTCGTAGAAGCCTCTCTCAGCCAGCTCGCGGAAGTTGGCGACCGTCTTCGGCGCGTCGTCGTCGAACAGCTCCAGCACGATCGTGCCGTGACTGGTGTGCATCGTGGCCTGGGACATCGGCGGCTCCTCCTCGGGGTCGGGGTCTGCCTCGACCCTACTACGGAGGCACGTCCGGGCCGCTTGCGCGACGTTGCTCTCCGACCGGGGCCCGCTATTTCCATTTACTGCTTACTGTGATATCTTGTCACTAGCTTTGGGGGAAGTGGTGACCCGTTTGCAGTCGCGCGCCGGCAGCGCACGGCGACTCGCGCTTCGCAGCGGGCCGAATTCAGTCGAGAGGGGGAGCCAGCATGTCCAGGCGCAAGCTGATCATGGCGGTCTTGTGCGCCGTCTCGATCGCGTGCTCGGTCGGGATGGGCAGCTGCCTAGAACCGCTCAGGGCGAGTCCCGGCCTCCTTAACTACAACATAGAAGAAAGAGTGATGGAAACGACGTTCACGAACAGAGACAGAGTGAACGACATCACTGTCGACAGCTACAGAAAGGAAGGCACGACCGTCGAACGCTTCGAGGTCTTGGACACAGGGTGCGTAAGGGAACAGAACAGGGTTGCCAAGAACGGCGGCACGTGCATCCTCAGAATAAGACTAGTGAGGACCGGGGGCGGGCGCATAGTGATATCGCTTCTAAACGCGCGAAGGAGAGTCGTGGGCGCCGTGGTCGCGGAACCGTCCTAGCTGCCGGTGCTCAGCGTGCTTTCACCCATCAACGGGACGCGAGGCGCACCTGCCGTCACCGGGCTCGTGATGACGCTCCTGGCCTTCACGGCGCTCGGCTGCGGCGCAGCCGGCAGCGCGCCGCGGACGACCGCCGCGGACCAACGGCTTTCCGATCCGTCCGCGAGTGCGTTCGCAGCGCGCGCCGACACCGTCTGCGGTCACGCCGCGCAGCGGATCGCGAAGCTCGCGGGAGGCCAGAGCGTCGGCGTCAGGACCCTCGCGGCCGCCATCGGCGTGGAACGGACCGCCGTCGAGCTGCTCGCCGCGATCCCCGTGCCGTCGCGAATGCGAGCGCCGTATGCGCGGCTGCGCGCCGCCATCGCGCAGCGTGCCGAGCTCCGGCGACGCTTCCTCGCCGCCTACCACGCGAGCGGCCGCATGTCGTCCGAGCTCGTCGACCGCGCGAACGCCGAGACCGTGAAGGCCAACCGCCTTGCCGAACAGCTGTCACTGAAGGATTGCCCGCCGGTCTAGCTGCGGGACCCATCGACACCGAAAGGAGCAGACCATGAAGATGCACGGCGCGATGGCGGCCCTCGCGGTTGTCGTGGTCATGGCCGTGGCGCAGGCCGCCTCGGCGAGGAACCTCTCCTCGACATCGGCGGAAACGCCGTCGGGCGCGATATGGAGCGCGCTCAGAATGGAAGCGGGCGGAATGGAAGCAACCTGCCCGATAACGCTCGGCGGCAGCCTCGAAGTCGGCTCTCTCGTCAAGAGAGCGGGGACGAGATTCGGGGTCGTGAGCGAAGTGAGATCTGGAACGTGCTCGAGGGGCGCGGTGACGGTGCTAACGGAAACGCTGCCCTGGGCGATGACCTACACCTCATTTGCCGGCACGCTACCCAACATATCCAGCATCACCGTCAACTTGATCGGACTGGCGATGAGAGTCGAACTGGGTGGGATCGGGTGCCTAGTCAGAACCGAATCCGCACAGCCGGCACGTGGCATAGCGACCCTGAGAAGAGAAGAATTCGGCGATCTCCTTCCTACTGAAATCAGAGCTGACGAAACCGCGACGATAGGACTGACCGGCGAATTCTTCTGCTCGTTTGCCGGCAGAGGCCACTTCGCCGGAACCGGCACGCTGAGCTCCGGTATAGCGATCCACCTAATATAGGCAGCGGCTCGCCCGGCTCAAGTGCCCCTCACGGCCGCGAGCCGGTCGAGCAGCGGCACCTGCGCGGCCAGCAGCTTCTCCCGCGCGGCGTCGAGGCCGAACCAGGCGGCGCGATCGACCTCGGGGAACGTCTGCCTGCGGCCTGAGCGCGGCGGCCATTCCAGCTCGAAGAACGTGCTGCAGACGATCGCGTCCGCGTCGAGGTCGCGTTCGAGCGCCCACGCGGCGACGACCTTGCCGCTCTTCTGACGCACCTCGCCGAGCGGCAGCAGCACCTCGGCCGGAGCGTCGCGGAACGCCGCGCCCGTCTCCTCCTCCAGCTCGCGCAGCGCGCAGGCGCGCTCGTCCTCATCGGTGTCGACCTCGCCCTTCGGGATGCTCCACGCGCCGGCGTCTCTTCTGGCCCAGAACGGCCCGCCCGGATGCACCAGCAGCACCTCAAGCTCATCGCCGGGGCGGCGGCGGAAGAGGAGGATCCCGGCGCTGCGCTTGGCCACGCTCAGCCGCGCAGCGGCTCGAGGCGCAGCTTGTGGCCGGTGCCGTCGACCGTCGTGCCATCGACCTGCTCGACGACGCGCGCGGCCTCGTCGGAGGGCACGTCGAGGAACGCAAAGCGGTCGAGCATCCGGAGGTTGCGGATCGCCTCGCCGTCGAGGCCGGTCGTGGCGGTGATCGCGTGGATCAGGTCCTTCGGCTCGAGCCCGTCGGCGCGGCCGCCGGCGAGCACGAGGCGCGTGCTCGGCCCGTCGTCGCCGTTGACGGAGGCGTGCGGCTTCGAGTGGCGCTTCGGCTTGGCCTCGACCTTCAGCGGCGCGACCTTCGCGCCCGCGGTCCACGGCGCCATCGGCGTGCTCGTGTGGCGCTCGATCGCCTCGACGTCGCGCTTCTGCCGCGACTCGAAGAAGGTGATCGCACGACCCGAGCGCCCGACGCGCCCGGTGCGGCCGATGCGGTGCACGTAGACGTCCGGAGAGGTGGGCACGTCGAAGTTGATCACGTGGGTGACGGACGAGATGTCGAGCCCGCGCGCCGCCACGTCGGTCGCGACGAGGATCGGCAGCCGCCCGCTCTTGAACGCGAGCATCACGCCATCGCGCGAGCCCTGCGACATGTCGCCGTGCAGCGCCTTCACGTTCATGCCGCGGTCGCGCAAGCGCTTGAACAGCTGGTCGCAGCGGATCTTCGTGCGCACGAACACGATCGCCTGGTCGGGCCGCTCGGCTTCCAGCACGCGTACGAGCGCGTCGTCCTTCTCCTTCGGCGAGGCCTCCAGGCAGAACTGCTCGACCGTGTCGACGGTGAGCGTCGCCGCTCTGACCTTCACGAGCACCGGGTCGTACAGGTACTTCTCGGCGAGGCGGCGGATCTCCGGCGGCATCGTCGCGGAGAAGAGCGCCGTCTGGCGGCTGCCCGGCGTCAGCGCCATGATCCGCTCCACGTCCTCGAGAAAGCCGAGGTCGAGCATCTCGTCGGCCTCGTCGAGCACGACGAAGCGGCAGTCGTGCAGCACGAGCGAGTGACGCGAGATGAGGTCCTTCACGCGGCCGACCGTGCCGACGACGATGTGCCCGCCGGCCTTCAGCTGCGCCTGCTGGGAGCGGATCGGCGCGCCGCCGAAGACGGCGACGACGTCGACTCCCTTGCGCGCGCCGTACGCGCGCAGGGCCTGCGTGACCTGGATGCACAGCTCGCGCGTCGGCGTCAGCACGAGCCCCTGCACCTCGTGCACGGACGGATCGACGTGCTCGATCAGCGGCAGCCCGAACGCCGCCGTCTTGCCCGAGCCGGTCTGGGCCTGGCCGATCACGTCGGAGCCCGCGAGCAGCGGCGGGATGCCCTGCTCCTGGATCGGGCTGGGCGATTCGTAGCCGACGTCGCGCAGCGCGTCGAGGACGGACTCGGACAGGCCGAGATCGGCGAAGGTGCTCACGCGACCTGAGACTAGTGAGAAGCGCGCGAAGAGGTCGCGCGCTCGGCGAGCGGCCGCAGGAAGTCCGGCACCGGCCGCACGAGCACGCGGTCGGTCGCACGCTCCCAGGCGCGCTCCATCGCCGCCAGGTGCTCGTCCATCACCTGCTCGATGCGGTCGTGGTCGGCGGAGCGGATCGCCGCGAGCGTGCGCTCGTGGACGTCGAGCACCCACGGCGCGACCGGCGGCTCGTGCATCGCCAGGTCGCGCGCGATCTCCAGGCGGCGCAGCAGCGTGCGCATCAGCGAGACGATCGTCGTGTTGCCGGTCGCCCGCGCGATGCGCACGTGGAACTGCGTGTCGAGCTGCAGGAAGCGGTCCTCGTGCTCGAGCACGTCGCCCTCGGCGAGCAGCGCGCGCTGCGCGTCGACGATGCGCTGGAGTGCCGCGAAGTCCTCCTCGCGCGCGTTGACGGCGGCGAGCTGCGCGACGCGCGGCTCGATCATGCGGCGCGCCTCCAGCACGCCCGCGACCTCGCCCAGGCGCAGGTCCGACTTCGAGCGCAGCAGCTCGAACGGCACGTAGTCCGAGACGACGAAGATGCCGCCGGTCGAGCCGGAGCGCACCTCGACGACGCCCGCCTCGGCGAGCACGCGCACCGCTTCGCGCAGCGTCGGGCGGCTGATCTGCATCGCTGCCGCGAGCTCGCGCTCGGACGGCAGCCGATCGCCGGCGCCGAGGTCGCCATGGCGGATCCGCTCCGCGATCTGCTCAACGGCGCCCTCGAACGTGCGACGCGGCGCGACGGGCGAGAAGGGCTCCACGCGGACATCCTACGGTTTCAGGAGACCAGTCTTGGTCTAAAATCAGACCATGCTTGGTCAGAGCATTGTGGAGGAGGCTCGGACCGACCGCCGGCCCGCGCTCACCGACCGCTACGCGCTCGCAGAGGGCCGCGCGTTCATGACCGGCATCCAGGCGCTCGTGCGCGTTCTGCTCGACCAGCATCGCGTTGACGCGCGCGCCGGCCTGCGCACCGCGACGCTCGTCTCCGGCTATCCGGGCTCCCCGCTCGCGGGCTTCGACCGCGAGGCGGCGCATCTGGGCCCGCTCGCCGCCGAGCACGACGTCGTGCTGCGGCCGGCCGTCAACGAGGAGCTCGGCGCCACCGCCGCGTGGGGCTCGCAGCTCGCCGGCACGCTTCCCCGCCCCCGCTTCGACGGGGTGGTCGGCGTCTGGTACGGCAAGGCGCCCGGCGTCGATCGCGCCGCCGACGCGATCCGACACGGCAATTTCGTCGGCACCGACCCGCGCGGCGGCGTGCTCGCGCTGTGCGGCGACGACCCGGCCAGCAAGTCGTCCACGCTCCCGAGCGCGTCCGAGCAGCTGCTGGCCGCGCTGCGCGTGCCGGTGCTGGCGCCGGGCAGCGTCCAAGAGGCGCTCGATCTGGGCCGCCACGCGATCGCCTGCTCGCGTGCCTCCGGCTTGTGGGCCGCGTTGAAGATCGTCACGAACGTCGCCGACGCGGCCGGGACCGTCGAGGTGGGGCTCGACCGCGTGCGGCCGCAGACGCCGCTGCTGGAGTGGGAGGGCGCGCCGTACGTGCACCGACCCTCCGCACATCTGCTCGCGCCGCCGTCCTTGGAGATGGAGCGGACGCTCGTCGAGGTGCGGCTCGAGTTGGCCAAGCAGTACGCGCGCCTCAACACGCTCAACCGCGTCGTGCTCGACGGACCCGGCGCGCGGCTCGGGATCGTCGCCGCCGGCGCGACCGCGCACGACGTGCGGCGCGCACTCGCGGATCTCGGCCTGGACGACCACGTGCCCGTCCGGCTGCTCCAGCTCGGCATGCTGTTCCCGCTCGACGAGGAGGCCGTGCGCGGCTTCGCGCGCGGGCTCGACGAGCTGCTCGTGATCGAGGAGAAGGGCCCATTCCTGGAGCGGCTCGTGAAGGACGCGCTCTACGGCGGCCCCGACCAGCCGCGCGTGCTCGGCCAGCGCGACGAGCGAGGCGCCCCACTCGTGCCGGCGCACGGCGCGCTCGACGCCGACGCGATCGCGCGCGTGGTCGGTCGGCGGCTGCTGGCGCACGAGGAGCTGCGCAGCGTGCGGACACGGCTGGACGAGCTCGACGCGGTCGCCGCGCGGCCGGCGCTCGCGCTCGGCGCGGCGCGCACGCCGTTCTTCTGCTCGGGCTGTCCGCACAACAGCTCGCTGGCAGCGGAGGACGACGCGATCGTCGGCGCCGGCATCGGCTGCCACACGATGGTCCTGCTCGCGCCGCAGCACCACGGCGACGTGCGCGGCATCACGCAGATGGGCGGCGAGGGCGCGCAGTGGATCGGCGCCGCGCCGTTCGTCGACGTGCCGCACTTCACGCAGAACGTCGGCGACGGCACGTTCCACCACTCCGGCTCGCTCGCGATCCGCGGTGCCGTCGCGGCGGGGCTGAACGTGACGTACAAGCTGCTGTTCAACGGCACCGTCGCGATGACGGGCGGCCAGGACGTGCCGGGCGGGATGGACGTGCCTGCCCTCGTGGGCAGCCTCGTGGCCGAGGGCGTGAGACGCATCGTCGTCACGACTGAGGACCCGGGGCGCTACGACGGCGTCGCGCTGCCGGCCGGCGTCGAGGTGCGCGACCGCTCGTCGATGCTGCGCACGCAGCGAGAGCTGGCGGACGTCCCGGGCGTGACCGTGCTGCTGCACGACCAGGCGTGCGCCGCCGAGCTGCGGCGCGCGCGCAAGCGCGGCGCGGCGCCCGAGCCGCCGCAGCGCGTGCTGATCAACGAGCGCGTCTGCGAGGGGTGCGGGGATTGCGGCGAAAAGTCCGGCTGCCTGTCGGTCGAGCCGGTTGAGACCGAGCTCGGCCGCAAGACGCGCATCAACCAGTCCTCGTGCAACAAGGACTACTCGTGCCTCGACGGCGACTGCCCGTCGTTCATCACGGTCATTCCGCCGCGGGACGACGCCGCCCGCCGGACCGAGCCGCGGCTGCCGGAGCTGGACCTGCCGGAGCCGCGCCAAGCCGCCGCCGACGACGTGCGCGTGCGGCTGGTCGGCATCGGCGGCACCGGCGTCGTGACCGTCAGCCAGGTGCTCGGGATGGCCGCCCTGCTCGACGGCCTCCACGCAAGCGGGCTCGACCAGACGGGTCTCTCGCAGAAGGCGGGTCCGGTCGTCTCCGACGTCCGCCTCACGCGCGCGCCGGTCGATGACGGCGTGACGGTGCCGAGCACCGCCGTCGACGTGCTGCTCGGCCTCGACCTGCTCGGCGCGGCCGGCGTGGCCGCGCTGCGCGTCGCCGATCCGCGGCGGACCGTGGCGGTCGTGTCCGAGAGCGGCGCCCCGACCGGGCGCCAGGCGGTCGACGTGAACGCCCCCGCGCTCGACGCGGACGCGGCGCACAGCGCGATCGATGCGGCGACGCGCGCCGACGACAACGTCTGGCTCGACGCGCGGCAGATCGCCGAGGCGCTGCTCGGCGACGCGCTCCCCGCAAACGTGGTCGTGCTCGGCGCCGCGCTGCAGCGCGGCCTGCTGCCCGTCTCCCGCGGCGCGCTGGAGGAGGCGTTCCGCCACAACGGCGTCGCGGTCGAGCGCAACCTCGCCGCGCTGGCGTGGGGCCGTGCGTGGGTCGTCGACCCCGTCGCGGTGAAGACGGCGCTCGACGACGGCGCGGGGCTCGACCCGCAGAGCGGGCGGGTACCCGCGCCGACCCTCGACGCCCGTGCACGGCAGCTCGTCGACAGCGCCGCGCCGCAGGACGGCGAGCTGCGCCGGCTGCTGACGATCCGCGTCCCCGACCTGATCGGCTGGGGCGGCCCGCGCGCCGCCGCGCGCTACGCCGACACGGTCGCGCGCGTGCATGCGCGCGAGCAGGAGCGCCTGCCCGACAGCAGTGCATTCGCCGAGGGCGTCGCGCGCGGCCTGCACAAGCTGATGGCGTACAAGGACGAGTACGAGGTCGCGCGCCTGCACCTCGACGGCCTCGACGCGCTGCCGCCCGATGCCGAGATCCGCTTCCTGCTGCATCCGCCGCTGCTGCGCGCGCTCGGGCTCAGACGCAAGCTGCGGCTGGGCCGCTGGTTCATCCCGGCGTTCCGGCTGCTGCGGCGCGCCCGCGTGCTGCGCGGCACCCCGTTCGACCCGTTCGGGCGCACGCGCGTGCGGCGCGTCGAGCGGGCGCTGCCGGACGAGTACATGGCGCTGGTCGAGCTGGGGCTCGAGCGGCTGACCCCGAGAACGCTGCCGCTCGCGCTGGAGATCGCGGCGCTGCCCGAGCTGGTGCGCGGCTACGAGCAGGTCAAGCTGGCGGGCGTCGAGCGCTTCCGCGCGCGCGGCGCCGAGCTGCGCGAGCAACTGGAGAAGGAGGAGCCACGATGACCGACGACGTCTGCGACGCCCTCGAGGAGTCGCTGTCATGGGAGCACGAGCGCGTCGCGCTCGTCCACGACGCCGACAGCGGCCTGCACGCCGTGATCGCGATCCATTCGACCGTGCTCGGACCGGCGCTCGGCGGCCTGCGGATCCGCGCCTATGCGGGCGGCCTGCCGGAGGCGCTCGACGACGCGCTGCGCCTCTCGCGCGCGATGACGCTCAAGGCCTCGGCGGCCGGACTCGACCTCGGCGGCGGCAAGGCCGTCGTGCTCGACGACGAGGCCGGCCGCGACCCCGCCCGCCGCGCCGCGCGCCTGCGTGCGTTCGCGCGCGAGGTCGAGCGCCTTCACGGCGCCTACATCACGGCCGAGGACATCGGCACGACGACGACCGACATGGACCTGCTCGCCGCGCACACGTCCCACGTCGTCGGAACGACGCGCGGCGAGGGCCTCGGCGGCGACCCCTCGCCCTCGACCGCGCGCACCGTGCTCGGCGCGATGGGAGTCGCGCTGGAGCTGCTCGACGGCGACGCTTCGCTCACCGGGCGCAGCGTCGGCGTGATCGGGCTCGGCAAGGTCGGCGGCCCGCTCGCGGAGCTGCTCGTGCACGCGGGCGCCCATGTGGTCGGCGCGGATCCGGCTGCGGCGGCACAGGAGCGCGCATCTGCGCTCGGTGTCGAGCTCGTCCCCAGCGCCGCCGAGCTGCTCGCCCGCCCGCTCGACGTGCTCGCGCCGTGCGCGGTCGGCGGGATGATCGACGCGGAGACCGCCACGCGCGTGCGCTGCCGCGTCGTCTGCGGCTCGGCCAACAACGCGCTCGCCGACGAGCGCGCCGCGGCCGAGCTGGCGGTGCGCGACATCCTCTACGTGCCGGACTTCCTCGCCAACTGCGGCGGGCTGATCCAGGCCGACTGCGAGCGGCGTCGCGAGCGCGATCCGGCGCACCTGGAGCAGGCGCTCGCCGGTGCACGCGAGCGGACGCGCGCGGTCCTGCTGGAGGCGCGCAGGCGGGGCGAGCTGCCCAGCGCGGTGGCGGAGGAGCAGGCGCTGAGGCGCATCGCGGCTGCGCGCCGAGAGCACCGCGAACAGCTGCTCGCGGCGGCCTGAGCGCTACGCCGTCGGGTCGAGCAGCAGCTTGCCGGTCGTGCGCCGCTCGGCGAGGTCGGTCTGAGCGCGCGCGGCCTCGCTCAGGGGATACGTCGCCCCGACGACCGCTCTCAGCTCGCCGCGCGCAGCGCGGGCGAACAGGTCGGTGAGTGCCGCATCCACCATCTCGGGCCGGTCGAGGCAGTGGTTGAACCAGAAGCCGACGACCGCGCGCGAGGTCTTCATCAGCTTGCCGCTGCGCACCTCTCGCTGCTCGCGCGTCGCGATGCCGTAGACGACGAGCCGCCCGAACGGCGCGAGCGCGTCGAACGACGCGTCGAAGACCGCGCCTCCCGCCATCTCGAAGACGACGTCGACCGGCTTCCCGCCGTTCGCCTCCAGCAGGCGCTCCGTCATTCCCTCGGGGTCGGCGTCGATCGCGACGTCCGCCCCGAGCGACCGCGCCAGCTCGCGCTTCTCCTCGGTCGAGGCGGTCGCGATCACGCGGCCGGCGCCGAGCAGCTTGCCGAGCTGGACGGTGAGCGAGCCCGTCCCGCCCGCGGCCCCGTGCACGACGACCGACTCGCCGGGCCGCAGCTGCGCGCTCGTCTTGTAGAGGTGCCAGGCGGTGAGGCCCTGGATCAGCAGCGCGAGCGCAGCGCCGTCCTCGACGCCGTCCGGGATCGGGAACGTAAGCGACGCCGGCGCGGTCGCGTACTCGGCGTAGCCGCCGGTGCCGCACAGCGCGATCACGCGCTCGCCGGTGTCGACGCGCCGTCCCGCGACCTCGCCGCCGGGGACGAACGGCAGCGTTCGCTTCGCGACGTAGTCGTTCGTGCGCTGGTGCGTGTCGGCGAAGTTGAGGCCGGCGGCCGTCACCTCGATCAGCACCTCGCCCTCGGCAGGAGCCGGCGTCGGCAGCTCGACCAGCTCGAGCACCTCCGGCCCACCGAACTCCCGTTGCTGGATCGCGCGCATCGGGCGGGCAGGGTACTCAGGCGCCGTCTGGCGTGCCGCCGGTACGCTGTCGCGGTCCCGCACCCGACCAGAAAGACGCCCACCACGATGTCGCTCACCGTCGTCGGCTCGATCGCATTCGACGCCGTCTCCACGCCGTTCGGCAGCCGCGAGAAGATGCTCGGCGGCTCGGCGGTGCACTTCTCGCTCGCCTCGTCGTTCTTCACCGACGTGCGCGTCGTGGGCCCCGTCGGCGACGACTTCGGCGACGAGGAGTACGGCGTCCTGCACGGCCGCGGCGTCATCACCGACGACATCGAGCACGTGCCCGGCGGCGAGACGTTCTTCTGGCGCGGCCATTACGAGTACGACCTCAACACCGCGCACACCGACGACACGCGGCTGAACGTCTTCGGCGAGTTCGCGCCGAAGCTGAGCGACGCCTCGCGTGACTGCGACGTCCTGTTCCTCGCGAACATCCAGCCGGACCTGCAGCGCGAGGTGCGCGAGCAGTGCGGCAACGCGAAGTTCGTCGCGCTCGACTCGATGAACCTGTGGATCGAGACGGCGCGCGACTCGCTGATCAAGACGATCGAGCAGGTCGACTGCGTGCTGCTCAACGACGCCGAGATCCGTCAGCTCACGCGCAAGCCGAACCTCGTGCAGGCGGCGCGCGAGATCCGCGCGATGGGGCCGAAGGTCGTCGTCGCCAAGCAGGGCGAGTACGGCGCCGCGCTGCTGACCGAGGAGGGCTTCTTCGGGCTGCCGGCGTTCCCGCTGGAGACGGTGCTCGACCCGACCGGCGCGGGCGACTCGTTCGCCGGCGGCTTCGTCGGCTGCATCGCCGCGCACGGCGGCGAGGACCTCTCGCCCGAGACGCTGCGGCGCGCGATGGCCTACGGCACCGCGATCGCCTCCTACAACGTCGAGGAGTTCGGGACCGAGCGCGTCCGCCGGCTCACGCGCGAGGAGATCGTCGCCCGCGTCAGCGAACTGGCGCAGATCACGCAGTTCGCCGACGCGCCGCTGGCGCTGCGCGGGTAAGCGCGGTCCGACACTCCGACACAAGGCGTGACAGCGGCATCCGCGCGGGGGTACCATCGCGCGGATGGAGTGGACGGGCTTCCTGTTCCTGATGCTCGCGCTGAAGATCCCCCTCGGCGCGCTGCTGTGGCTCGTCTGGTGGGCGATCAGACAGACGCCTGACGAGGAGCACGTCCCGCAGGGCGGCGACGGCGGCTCGCGCGTGCCCGACCCGCAGCCGCGACCGCTGCCGCGCCATCCCCGCCGCCGCGGCCCCCATGGCGAGCCCGCGCCCGTCGCCCCGCCGCGCACCCGCACCACCGTCGCCCGCGCGCGCACGCCGGAGCGCGAGTAGCCGCCGCCCGGCGGTGCCGCGCCGCGCTGCATGGCACACTTCGCGCCCATGACGCAGCAGCCGACCTCCGTGCTGTCGGACGGCACGATCATCGAGCTGGTCGAAGCCGGCCGCATCAAGATCGACCCGTGGGATGCCTCGCTCGTGCAGCCGGCGAGCGTCGACCTGCGGCTCGGCGACACGTTCCGCGTGTTCGACAACCACCGCATCAGCTCGATCGACCTGCGCGACCGGCCCGCGAACCTCACGTCGGAAGTGCGGATCGCGCCGGACGAGGCGTTCGTGATCCACCCCGGCGAGTTCTGCCTCGGCCGCACCCTCGAGTGGGTCGAGCTGCCGGACGACATCGTCGCCCGCATCGAGGGCAAGTCCTCGCTCGGCCGCCTCGGCCTGATCGTGCACGCGACGGCAGGCTTCTGCGATCCGGGCTGGAACGGCACGCTCACGCTTGAGCTGAACAACCTGACCCGCGTCCCGATCAAGCTCTCGCCGGGCGTGCTGATCGCGCAACTGTCGTTCATGACGCTCGACCGGCCCGCGCAGCGTCCCTACGGCAGCGCCGAGCTCGGCTCGCATTACCAGGGCCAGCGCGAGGCGACGGAGAGCCGATACGAAGGTTCCCCCGCCGGAGAGCGGATCGGTTAGGCTCGCGCCGATGCTTCCCCTGGTCGTTGCCGCCGTCGAGCACGCCGAGCCCTCGAAGACCGCCTTCTACATCGCCGCCGGCGCGCTCGCCTGCTGGGCCGTGCTGCTCGGCGTCGTCGGGATCACGCGCGAGACGTTCCCCGCCAGTGGGAGCGTTGCGCGCGTCGTGATGCTCGTCAGCGGTGCGCTGATGGTCGCCACGATGGCGGCCGCCGTGCTCAGCTCGTAGCTGAACGGCTCCGTCTTCACAACCCCGGACGTCGGCCGGATCGGCCGATGCGGTAGAACGGGTGTGAGACCGAGCACGCATCAGGGAGACCCCATGAGCACCGAGACCGCAGGGAACGGAGTAGCCGAGGGTGGCGTAGCCGCCGCCACACAGACGCTCTCGGTGACGGACAACCGCACCGGCCGGCAGTACGAGATCCCGATCAGCGACGGGACGATCCGCGGCATCGACCTGCGCCAGATCAGAGTCGACGACGAGGACTTCGGCCTCATGTCGTACGACCCGGCGTACATGAACACCGCCTCCTGCCGTTCGGCGATCACGTTCATCGACGGCGACAAGGGCATCCTCGAGTACCGCGGCTACCCGATCGAGCAGCTGGCGGAGAGATCGTCCTACCTCGAGGTCGCCTACCTGCTGATCCACGGCGAGCTGCCGACGCAGGCGCAGCTCGACACGTGGACGCACGAGATCACGATCCACACGTTCGTGCACGAGAACGTCAAGGAATTCATGCAGGGGTTCCGCTACGACGCGCACCCGATGGGGATGCTGCTCGCCTCCGTCGGCGCGCTCTCGACGTTCTATCCCGAGGCGAGCAAGATCAAGGATCCGGAGCTGCGCTACGCGCAGATCATCCGCCTGCTGGCGAAGATGCCGACGCTCGCCGCGTTCGCCTACCGCCACAACCGCGGGATGCCGTACGTGTATCCCGACAACGACCTCTCCTACGCCGGCAACTTCCTCGGCATGCTGTTCAAGATCGCCGAGCTGAAGTACAAGCCGGATCCGCGGATCGAGCGCGCGCTCGACATCCTCTTCATCCTCCACGCCGACCACGAGCAGAACTGCTCCACGAGCGCCGTGCGCAGCGTGGGCTCCTCGCAGGTCGACCCCTACTCGGCGCTCGCCGCCGGCGTCGGCGCGCTGTACGGCCCGCTGCACGGCGGCGCCAACGAGCAGGTGCTGCGGATGCTCCACCGCATCGAGCGGCCGGAGAACATCCCCGGCTTCATCGAGGGCGTCAAGAACGGCGACGAGCGCCTGATGGGCTTCGGGCACCGCGTCTACAAGAACTACGACCCGCGCGCAAAGATCATCAAGAGAGCCGCGCAGGACGTCTTCGACGTGATGGGCACGAACCCGTACCTCGACATCGCGCTCGAGCTGGAGAAGATCGCGCTCGAGGACGAGTACTTCATCGAGCGCAAGCTCTACCCGAACGTCGACTTCTACTCCGGCCTCATCTACGAGGCGCTCGGGATGCCGGTCGAGATGTTCCCGGTGCTGTTCGCGATCGGCCGCACCAGCGGCTGGATCGCGCAGTGGCTGGAGATGATCGAAGACGGCGAGCAGAAGATCGCGCGACCGCGCCAGATCTACACCGGCGCGCGCACGCGCGACTACGTCGCGATGGAGTCGCGCTCCTAACCGATGCCGTTCCGGCTCACCGTGCGCGAGGGGCCGCGGGTCTCGCGCGCACGGTACGGACGGCTGGAGGAGGCGCTCGAGGCGCTCGCCGCCCACGTCGTGCAGCTGAGCGCGCGACCCGAGCGCACTGCGATCGACCTGCACGTACGGCGCTTCGAGCCAGTCCAGCAGGTCGTCGCGCGCGCTGAGCTGAGCGGTCCGCAACGGCTGTTCCCGCGCGTGCGCGCGGGCATCGACGTGCGTGGCGACGGCTCGGCCGAGGCGTGGACCGGCCGCGCGCGCCGGCAGGTGATCGCACAGCAGGACGGCGAGTCGGCGGTGGCATCGCTGCGGCGCGTGCTCGTCCTCGGCGAGGCGCCCGCGGATCAGGACGGCGCGAGCGCGAGCTGAGCCGCATACGGCCCGCGGCCGGTCAGGCAGTGGGCGCCGCAGCGGGCCGCAAGCTCCAGCGCGTCGGGCAGCTCCATGCCGGCCGCGAGGCCGTAGGTCAGCCCCGCCGCGAACGAGTCGCCGCAGCCGTACGCGTCGACCGGCGGGCCCGGCAGCGGCGCCGCCGGCCACGTACCGCTCGTCCCGTCGGCGCGTTCCCAGCGGCCGCCGCGGGCGCCGTCGGTGAGGACGGTCGCCTGCCGCGGCGCCGGCAGTGCGGCGAGGCCGGCGCGCTCCTTCTCGTCGCGGCCGCTCGCGACGAGCACGTCCGCCTCGACGCCGCCGGCGATCAGGGCGTCGGCGGCGCGCGCGGTCGCGACGAGCACGCGCGCCGCGCGGGCGGCGCGGGCGGCGGCGCCGTCACCGCCCGTCAGGTAGACGCCGTCGGCGTCGGCGAGCCGCTCCCACGGCAGCGGGTCCTCGCCGTGCGGGACGAGCCGCTCTCCGAGCACCGTGATCGTGCGCTCGGCGTGCGCGTCGAGGTGCGTGAAGGCGCGCCGCTGCGGCCGCGGGCGGACCGCCGCATGCAGCTCGACGCGGTGGGTCTCGCGCAGCTGGTCCGCGGCCCGGCGCGCGCGCTCGTCGTCGCCGAGCGCGGTGAGGAAAAGTGCCTTGCCGGCCAGCTTGCGCAGTTGCACCGCCGCGACGGCGCCGCCGCCGGCAGACAGCTCGAAGTGCTCATCGGCGGTGACGATCTCGCCGGCGGCCGGCAGATGGTCGACGACCGCGAAGTCGAGCCACTCGACGTGGCCGACGACGGCGACGCGCGGCGATTCGCTCACAGCACCAGCGTCGCGCCGTGCCGCCGCAGCCAACCGGCGTGCTCGCGGTAGTCGGGCCAGCGCTCGGCCAGCAGCGCCCAGAAGCGCGGCGAGTGGTCCATCACCTCCAGGTGGCAGACCTCGTGCCAGACGACGTAGTCGAGCACCGGCGCGGGCGCGAGCAGCAGCCGCCAGTTGAACGACATCGCGCCGCTCGCCGAGCAGCTCGCCCAGCGGGTGCGCTGCCCGCGGATCGTGAGGCCCGCGTAGCTCGTCCCGGCCGCCGCGGTGGCGGCGTCGAGCCGCGGCGCGATCTCGGCGTGCGCGCGGCGGCGGAACCAGCGCTCGAGCGCCGGCCGGTGGTCCTCGTCGCCGGGGATGAGCAGCGCCTCGCCGCGCCGGTGCACGCGGGTGCGGCCGGGCTCGGCCACCAATCGCAGCGTCTGGCCGAGATAGGGAACGCTCGCCCCCCGCGCGGCAACGGCGTCGCGCGTGCGCTGCAGCTCGGCGATGCGCCGCTCGATCCACGGGCGCAGCTCGCGGATCGCCGCGGCTGCCTCGCGCTCGGCGGCGCGGCGCGGCAGCACGACTTCCACCCCGCGCTCCTGATCGACCCGCACGCGCACCCGTCGCGCCCGATCGGAGCGCCGCACGCGGTAGTCGAAGCTCGGCTCGCTCACGTGGGGCAGGGTACGCTGGCGGCGCGATGGAGCGCTGGCGCGTGCAGCTTCCCCCGAACGTCCGGCCGCCGTTGGAGGTCTTCGTCAACGGCGTCCCGCAGCAGGAGGGCGCCGACTACGAGCTGGCGCCGGGCGGCGACGCGCTGCTGTTCCGCCGCGAGCTCGTGCAGGAGGGCAAGCTCGGTTTCTGGCGCTGGTTCCTCGGGGCCTGGGGCATCGGTACCTACCGCCGCAACGACGTGGTGGACGTGCGGTACGAGCTCGGCGGCCGCACGCTCGTCGCGTCCGGGCTGGCGGTTGAGCCGCCGGTTGTGTCCACCGGGCCCGACTGATACCGATCGGCATAACCAAAGGCCGATCGGGACTTTTGTTACCGATCGGTACCGAAATGTTCGATCGAGTGCTACTGTGATCGATCGGTACCATGAAGGCGCGCGACTACCACCAGTTCGGCGACGAGATCCGAGCCCGCCGGCGCGGGCTGAACCTCTCGCAAGATCAGCTCGCCGAGGTGATCGGCGTGAACCGGCGGGTCATTGGCGAGCTGGAGCGCGGCAAGGGCTCGGTACGCCTGGAGATTGCGCTCGCCGCAGCGAGCGCCGTCGGCCTCGACGTCGAACTGCGGCGGCGCGGCGAATGAGGACGAGCTGATCGCCTAGGCGCGATATCCGCCGAGCCGCTTAGGCGACCGCGCCCAGCGCCGGCTCGCCGCCGGCGCGACGGTCCCACGGGCGCTGGAGGCGCAGGGCTGAGAGGATCGCGCGCGTGGCGGGCGAGCGGTTGAGCGTGTAGAAGTGGATGCCCGGGGCGCCGCGGGCGAGCAGCTCGGCGCATTGGAGCGTCGCGTAGGCGACGCCGAGGTCGACGACGGCTGCCGGATCGTCGCGGCGCGCATCGAGCGCATCGAGCAGCGGCTGGGGTATCGTCGCGCCGCAGAGCTGGGTGAAGCGCTTTATCTGCTCGGCGTTCGTGATCGGCATGATGCCGGGCACGATCGGCACGTCGATGCCGGCGGAGCGGGCGTCCTCGACGAAGCGGAAGTACGCCTCGTTGTCGAAGAATAGTTGCGTGATGAGGACCTTCACGCCCGCGTCGACCTTCTCCTTGAGGTGCGCGAGGTCGCTCTCGCGGTCGGGCGCCTCCGGGTGGACCTCCGGATAGCAGGCGCCGACGAGGCAGAAGTCGTACGCGTCCGCCGCCAGCTGCGCGAGCTCGGTCGCGTAGCGCAGCCCGCCCTCGGTCGGGACGAACTGCGTCTCGCCGCGCGGCGGGTCCCCGCGCAGCGTCAGGACGTTGTCGATGCCGGCCGCGCGCATCTGGTCGAGCGCGCCGCGCAGGTCGTCCACCGTCGCGCCGACGCAGGTGAAGTGGGCCATCGCCTCCAGGCCATGCGTGGCGCGGATGTTGCTGACGATCTCGATCGTCTTCTCGCGCGTCGAGCCGCCCGCCCCCCACGTCACGGACACGAACGCCGGCTCGAGCGCCTGCAGCGCGCTGAGCGCCTCGTAGAGGTTGCGCTCCCCCTCCTCGGTCTTCGGCGGGAAGAACTCGAAGGAGAAGACGGGCTCGCGATCTGCGGCGATGATCTCGTCGATCCGCATGGGTTGGAGCAGTCTAGATGGTCGGATCCATGAGATTCGCGGATGTGAGGGGTGCGATGGGTGGATGCTGGGGGTCGCGCGGTGTCGAAGCCAATGCCGGTGGCATTGGCAAGACGCCGTGTGGCGCCCAGCGCCGCCCAGCGTGACCCTCGCGTCGCGAGATCGTGGATCCGACCATCAGCTTCCAGTCTGGGAACGGTCGCTCGCAACGACCCACTTCGAGACGGTCGTCGTGCCCCATTCGACCTGGCCCGGCGCGCGTCTGAAGCCCCACCTCCTCAGCGTCGCGTAGACCTCCTGCGACGCTTCCGGCAGGAACAGCGCCTCGCCGCCTTCGGCGCGCAGATCGTCGACGACCGTGCGCAGCCGCTCGCGATTCGGCATCGAGTAGATGCCGGTGTAGCGGGACACGTTCACGACGCCGAACGCGTCGGCGATCTCATGGCCGGTCGTGAGCAGGATCGCGACCTTCGCACCCGGATGCGGCGCGAAGAACTCGCGCGTCGCGGGATCGGGCAGGAACGCCCTCGCGTAGACCGGCAGCGGCGCTTCGCCTTCGATCAGCGGAGCGCTCGGCGTGTCCTGCCCGATCCGCTGCAGCTGCGTCCACGGGGCGGGGAGCTGCGCGAGCGAGCAGACGGTCAGCGCGGTCGCAGCCAACACGAGCGCGGTGCCGAGCCCGGGACGCGCGTCGGCGCGTCGTTGCACGCGCCCAACCACCTCCACTGTCAGCAGCGCGAGCGTCAGCGCCCATGTCGGGAACAGCGCGATCAGCAATTCCGGATGCGTGCGGCCCATGAAGTAGGCGGCCGAGCCGAGGCCGAACACGCCGCACCACACGAGCATGCCGGTGAGCGCGCGGTTCGAAGCGCCCTCGATCGCCCGCACCGTCGCGACGACGATCGCGGCGACGTACGTCGCGTACAGGATCAGGTGCACGCCGAGCAGGCGGTGCAGCCTCTGCAGTCCGAAGCCGCCGACGGAATAGAGCCTGCCGTAGTCAAACAAGCGGCCGAGCTCCGGCAGCTGACCGGCGCGGACCAGCGTCAGCAGCGCCACCAGCGCGTAGGCGGCGAGCAGGCCGAGCGCGAGCTCGCCCGCGAGGCGGCCGAGGGTGCGGCGGCTGTGCTCTGGCGCCGTCCACGCCAGCGCGGCGACCGTCGCCGCCAGCGCCGCGAGTCCGAACTCGGCGTTGTTGAGCACGCACAGCCCGGCGAGCGCGAACAGCCACAGCGGCCGGCGCGGCGAGGCGCCGTCGAGCTGGCGGACGAGCAGCCACGCGAGCAGGAACGGCCCCGCGTAGCGCAGCGGGAAGACGCCAAAGTAGTCGCCGAACGTGTAGCGGCTGCTCAGCGTCCCCCCGACCATGAACAGGCTCGTCGCGAGCACCGGCAGGTACAGCGCCAGCGCCGCGACGCCGTTGCGCACGATCCGCCGCAGCAGCGCATAGACGGCGAGCAGCGCCACGCCGGTGATCGCGCACATCGTCAGCGAGAAGGCGAGGAACGAGGTGCCCGTGAGCGCGAGCACGGCCGCCGGCAGGTACGGCCACAGCGAGCCGTACTGGGCGGTGAAGTTCGCGAGCGGCGTGCGGCCGTCGACGATCGCGTACGTCTCGTCGAGCGTGAACTGCGCCGGGCTCCACTCGTGTGAGCTCGTCCCCATGATCGAGCTGTCGGTGTTGACGGCGTGCAGCAGCCACAGGGCCGTGAGCAGGATCGCGATCAGCAGCGCGGCGAGCCGGCGCCGGTCGGTCTCGCGCAGGGCGGCGGCCACGCGCGTCCGCCACGCCGGCCGATCGAGCACGACGAACGCGCCGGCGGCGAGCACGCCGGCCGCCGCGAGCGTCGCCGGCGTGAAGTAGCGCCAGCGGTGCGAGACGCCTGCTTGGTATATCGGCACTTCGTAGACGAGCCGCTGCTGCACGACGATGCAGACGAGGGCGAGCGCGAGCAGGACCGCCTGCGCGAGCGGGACGCCGACCGCCGCGACGCGCGCCGGCAGCGAAGCACCACGCCGGACGACAACGGCGAGCGCCCCGGCAAACAGCAGCGGCGCAGCGAGCGCGAGCAGGAAGCGACCCTGCTCCGTCGGCTCCGGCACCACCGCCCAGCGCAGGTCGCGCCAGAATGTGTACGGGTTGGCACCGCCGTGCAGCAGCCTGCCGAGCGGCGGCCCGAGCAGCGCGATCGCTGCGATCGCGACCAGCGCGAACGGCACGGCGAGCAGCCATGCGAGCGCGTCAGGCCCACCCGTCACGTCGTGGGCGCCGCGGCGCGCCGAGCGCGCGGCGCCGACCCCCTCGACCACCCCCATGCGGCGACGCTAGCGGATGGCGTGACGCGCTGCCAACCGTACGGTCGCGGAACGCTTCACACCGAGATCCAGCGCTCCGGATCGCCGGGCTCGCGCCGCGCGGCGCCGATCGCCTCGAGGTGACCCAGGTAGCAGAGCGTCTCGGTCAGCAGCCAGGCGGCGGCGTGCACCGCATCCGGTCCGTGCACGAGCGGGACGACCTCGTAGGCGGTCAGCGGTCTGCTCTCGATCGCGACGGCGGTCGCCGCAACGCGCTGGGCCACCAGCTCGCGGTTCGCCTCGATGTGCGCCTGTACGTCGGTGAAGGGGCGGGCGTGCCCCGCGATGCACAGGCGCGGCGCCGGCTGCAGCGCCTCGATCGCGTCGAGCGAGCGCAGGAACTCCCCGACGGGGTCGGGCGACCAGCCGTAGTCGTAGTAGAGCGAGATGCGCCCGAGCAGGTGGTCGCCGGAGATCAGGATGCGTCGCTCAGGCTGGTAGAGGCAGACGTGCGAGGGCGCGTGGCCGGGCGTCTCGATCACGCTCCACATGCCGAGGTCGGTCTCGATCTCGATCCCCGGCAGCAGCGCGAGGTCGGGGTCGACGACGCGCGCGATGCCGAGCGGCTGGTCCTTCGCCATCTCGGCGTAGCGGCGCAGCACGAGCTCCGGCACCCCGCTCGTGCGCCCGACCTCGAGCCGCCGCTGCAGCGCGTGCTGGGGATCTTCGAGTCTGTCCGTCGCGTGACGGTAGTTGGGGTGCATCCACAGCTCGCAGCCCGCGCGGTCGAGGATCGGGCCGGCCTGGCCGTAGTGGTCGGAGTGCGCGTGCGTGCAGACGAGCAGCTTCACGTCCTCCAGCCGCAGTCTCACCATCGCCATCGCGCGCTCGAGCTGCTCCAGCGACCCAGGTTCGTGCATGCCCGTGTCGACGAGCACGATCCCGTCCCCGGCCTTGATCGCCCAGGCGTTGCAGTGCGGCACGCCGGGCCAGGGAAGCGGCAGGCGCAGACGCCACAGGCCGTTGAGGACGCGCTCACCGCGACCGTGCTCGCGTCTGCGGGCTCTCTCTGCCATCAGTGGGTGCCACCTTATCCGCGCATGCGGCGTAGGCTGGCGGCATGGCCAACCCGGATTCGAGTGCCACGGAGGAGGTCGCGCGCCGCTACTTCGCCGCCGTCACCGCGCGCGACGTCGACGCGATGGTCGCCTGCTGGAGCGCCGGCGGGGTCGACCGCCTCCACGGCCAAGCCGATCTCGTCGCCCCGGACGGCGTGCGCGCGTGGTTCGAGGAGCTGTTCGCGGCCGTCCCGGACGCGACGATGGACGTTCTCGAAACCACGACGCAAGACGACCGCTGCGCGGTGCGCTGGCACCTGACCGGCACGTTCGCCGGGCCGGGCGACTGGCAAGGGCTCGTGGCGACCGGCGCGCGGCTCGACATCCAGGGCTGCGACGTCGTGCAGGTCGCCGAGGGGCTCGTGGTCGGCAACGACGCGTACGTCGACGGCATGACGATCGCGCGCCAGCTCGGCGCGCTGCCGCCGCGCGACTCGGGCCCCGAGCGCGGGTTGATGGCGCTGACCAACCTGCGCACGCGGCTCGCGCGGCGCTTCGCTGCGGGCGACCCGGAGCCGATCGCCGACGGTGCGTGGGTCGTGCGCGGCGGCTTCCCGAGACGCTCGATGAACGTGTACTTCGTGCGGGACGGGGACGGCGTGCTGATGTTCGACGCCGGCATCAAGGCGATGACGCCCGCACTGGCGCAGATCGGCGCGCAGCTGGGCGGGATCACGCGCGTGCTGCTCGGCCACGGACACGCCGACCATCGCGGCGCCGCGCCCGGGCTGGGCGTACCCGTGTGGTGCCACCCCGACGAAGTCGCCGACGCCGAGGGCGACGGCGGCATGCACTACTTCGACCTCTCCCAGCTCGACGCGCACGGCAAGCTCCTGCTCGGCCGGCTGCTGCCGGTCTGGGACGGCGGACCGGTGAGCATCGCCGGCACCGTCTCGGAGGGCGAGGACGTGTGCGGCTTCAGAGTGATTCACCTTCCAGGCCATGCGCCCGGCTTGATCGGGCTGTGGCGCGAGGCGGACCGGCTCGCGCTCGTCAGCGACTGCTTCTACACGGTCGATCCGCAGACCGGCGTTCACGGGCACCCGCGCGTGCCGCACCGCGCCTTCAACAAGGACACCGAGCAGGCGCGCGCCTCGATTCGCAAGCTCGCCGCGCTCGAACCGGCGACCGCGTGGACCGGTCACGCCGACCCGCTGCGCGGCGACGTCGCGGCCCAACTGGAGCACGCGGCGGCGACGACGTAGCGGCTACTGCCGCGCGAAGCCGCTGCGCCACGATGCGATCGACGGCCGCCAGCCGAGCTCGCGCGCGGCCCGGTTCGCGATCGGGCGGCCCGTCGCCGGCGCATCGGCGTCCAGCCGAGGATTCGGCGCGCCGAGCGCCTCGCAGTAGGCCGGCACCCAAGCGGTGCCGGGAGCCGGCTCGTCATCGACGACGTTGAACGTGCCGGCGGTCCAGTCGAGCGCCGCGGCCGCTGCGCCCGCCGCATCGTCGACGTGCACGAACGACGCCCACGCCGGGGTGGCGACGAGCTCGCCCCGGCGCGCCTGCGCGGCGATGGGGCCGTCCGGCGCGTACCACGTCCCGGGCCCGTAGAGCATCCCGTAGCGCAGCACGACCGCCTCACGCAGTTCGCGCACCGACGTCTCGAGCGCGTGGACGCCGGGATAGGGGCTGGCGCTTGGATCGAGCGGCTCACGCTCGTCGGCTGGCTCTGCTCCCGCCACATAGAGCCACGCGATGCTTTGGGCCACGATCCGCTCCACGCCGGCCGCACGCGCCGCCGCAACGAGGTTCGGCGTGCCGACCGTCCGCAACCGCCCGTTCGCGGCGTAGTCCATCGCCGCCAGGTCCGTGAGCTGATGGATCACCGCGTCGGGCGCTGCCTGCACGACCGCGTCGCGCAGGGCGTTGGCGTCGTAGACGTCGACGACGACGGGCGTCGCACCCTCGGCGGCGAGCGCCTGTGCCGCCTCCTCGCGCCGCGTCGTCCCCCACACCTCGTGGCCGCCCTGCAGCAGCAGCTTCACCAACGGCCGTCCGATCGCGCCGGACGCGCCTGCCACGAACACGCGCACGGCCGGCATGATGCACGACGCGCAGCGCCAGCGACGCGCGGCAGGCAGACTGTGCGCGATGGGCCGCCGCAACCGCCAGCGCTCGCGCGACCAGCCGAGCGCGCCGAGCACCGACTACCGCGACGCCGACGGGAACGTCCTGACGCTGCGCGGGGCGATGACGCCGGCGACGCGGCGCGAGTACGCGGCCGTGCGCGCCGGCGAGGACGCGCCGGCCGCCAGCCGCGAGGACGCGTGGCAGCGCGCCGTCGAGTTCCTGTTCGAGCGGCTCGCGGTGCGCTGGGAGATCGCCGGCGCGCCGATCGAGAAGCAGCGCGAGCTGCTCGGGCGCTTCCGCTTCGCCTCGCAGGACGAGCGCACGTGGATCCGCGGCGTGCTGCGCGAGCATCTGGCCGAGTGGTTCCCGGACGTGGAGGCGCCGTGACTGCGTGGCGCGATGCCGACACCGAGCGCTTCGCGGCGCTGCTGACCGACTACTGCCTCGACGTGCAGCCCGGCTGGCAGGTGCTCGTGCGCTCGACGACGCTCGCGGCGCCGCTGCTGCGCGCGTTGCATGCGGCGATCCTGGCGCGCGACGCGTGGCCGCTGCTGCGCGTGGAGCTCCCAGGCGTCGAGGAGGACTTCCACGCGCTCGCGCTCGACCGGCACCTCGACTCGTTCGGCTCGATTGCGGAGGCCGAGGCGGCGCAGGCGGACGCGTTCCTGGCGATCCAGGCGCCGTTCAACACGCGTGCGCTGGCGGACGTGGATCCGGCGCGCATCGCCCGCATGGCGAGATCGCGAGCGCCGCTGAGCGAGCTGCGGATGCAGCGGCGCTGGTGCGGGACGTTGTGGCCGACGCCGGCGGGTGCGCAACAGGCGGGCATGGGCGACGACGCGTTCGCGGCGTTCGTGCGCGGGGCGCTGTTCCTCGACCGCGATGACCCGGCGGCGGCGTGGCGCGAGCTGGGCGCCTTCCAGGCGGGGCTGGTGGAGCGGCTGAGCGGCGCGCGCGAGCTGCGGATCGAGGCGGAGGGGACGGATCTCACGCTGCGCGTCGACGGCCGCACGTGGGTCAACAGCGACGGCAAGCGCAACATGCCCAGCGGCGAGGTCTTCACCGGGCCGCTCGAGGACAGCGCGAACGGCACGATCCGCTTCACGGTCCCATCGTCGCCGCGCGGCGTCGCGGTCGAGGACGTCGAGCTGACGTTCAGAGACGGGGAGGTCGTGAGCGCACGGGCCGGCCGGGGCCAGGACTACCTGCTGCGCACGCTCGACACCGACGCCGGCGCCCGCCGCCTCGGCGAGATCGGCATCGGGACGAACCGCGGGATCGACCGCCCGATCGGCGCGATCCTGTTCGACGAGAAGATCGCCGGCACCGTCCACCTCGCGCTGGGCCGCTCCTACCCCGAGACCGGCGGGGTCAACGAGTCCGCCATCCACTGGGACCTGATCTGCGACCTGCGCGACGGCGGCCGCCTCACGGCCGACGGCGAGGTCGTGCAGGAGGACGGGACGTTTCGGTGAACGGATAGCGGTGCATCGTGCCAAGCAGGCATTCGTGGTCGCAGGGACGGGAGCCCTCGTTGCGGCGATCGGGCTTGCCACCCGCGCGCTGGCGATCAAGCCCGGTTTCTACGAGACCGTCGCCCAGGTCATCCCGATCTTCCTGCTGGTCGCGGTGGTCGAGGGTCGCTTCTTCGTCGAGCGGCCGGCTCGCTCTCCGTTCAGCGCGTTCATGGTCCAGTGGTTCCTGGTCATGCCCGTATTCGCCGAAGGAGCGGCGCTGGCCGCGATCGCTCGCGGCAGCGACAGCGACATCGTGCGGGGAGCGGTCTTGACCGGAATGCTCCTGAGCGTCTCGCTCTTCTTCGCGTTCGCGCTCGACGGCCCGCTTCCCGAGCCGCGTGACGAACGCGGCTCGTGACCGCCGCCGTCCTCTGGTCCGGCGGGAAGGACTGCTTCGCGGCGGGGCTGCGGAGCGGAGCGCTGGCGGAGGCGGGGACGCGGCTGGTGACGTTCGTGCCAGCGGGCGAGGCGGTCGCGTTCCGCTGCCATCCGCTCGGTGTCATGCGGCGGCAGGCGGCCGGCCTTGGGCTGCGGCACGAGTTGGTGCAGATCGAGCGGGACGCGTGGGAGGCGTCGTACCGGCGGGCGCTCACCGCCCTTGCCGCCGACGGCGTGGCGCGCGTCGTCACGGGTGACATCACGCCGCAGGAGTGGCCGTAGCTGGCGGCCGCCTGCAATGCCGCCGGCCTGGCGCTGGAGACGCCGTTGGCGACTGCGCCGGACGAGGACGCCGGCGTCCTGCTCGACTTTCTCGCGTCCGAGCAGGTGGAGGCGACGGTCGCGGGCGTGCGCGCCGAGCACTACCGTCCGACGCTGCTGGGTCGCCCGATCGGCCGCGCGCTGCTGCGCGAGCACGGACTCGACGACGCGACCGCCTTCCATCCCTGCGGCGAGCGCGGGGAGTACCACACGGTCGTCACCGCCTTCCGCGGCATGCGCTTCGTCGACTGCGATCCAGCGGCGCTGCCGCATGCCGAGCGCGACGGGATCTGGGCGCTCGACTGGCCGGGGTGGGCGGGACACTGATGTCCGATTTCCACTAGTCGACGGCTGCCGGTCGCGCCATCATCACTGGCGTGATCGAGGACTTCGACCAGTGCTACCGCGCCGTCCGCTCCAAGGACGCACGCTTCGACGGCTGGTTCGTGACCGCCGTCACCTCGACCGGCATCTACTGCCGGCCGAGCTGTCCGGCGATCACGCCGAAGCGCGCGAACGTGCGCTTCCTGCCGAGCGCGGCCGCCGCGCAGCGCGCCGGCTTCCGCGCCTGCAAGCGCTGCCGCCCGGACGCCTCGCCCGGCGCGCCCGAGTGGAACATGCGCGCGGACGCAGTCGGCCGCGCGATGCGACTGATCCGCGACGGCTGCGTCGAGCGCGAGGGCGTCACCGGGCTCGCGCGGCGGCTTGGCTTCAGCGAGCGCCACCTGCACCGCCAGCTCGTCGCCGAGCTGGGCGCCGGACCGCTCGCGCTCGCCCGTGCGCAGCGCGCGCAGACGGCTCGGCTCTTGATCGAGACCACCGCCCTGCCGTTCACCGACGTCGCGTTCGCGGCTGGCTTCCCGTCGATCCGCCAGTTCAACGAGACGGTCCGCGAGGTGTTCGCGACGACGCCGACGGAGCTGCGCCGCGGCGCACGCCGCAACGATCGCGAGCACGCGGCCGGCCTGACGCTGCGGCTGCGCCACCGTGCGCCGTTCGACGCCGCGGCGCTGCTCGCGTTCCTCGGCGCCCGGGCGGTGCCCGGCGTCGAGGCGTGGGACGCGGCGGCGGCGACGTACCGTCGCGTGCTCGCGCTGCCACACGGGCCGGGCGTCGCGGCGCTGACGCACGGCGGGCCCGACCACGTCCGCTGCGAGCTGCGCCTGAGCGACCTGCGCGATCTCGCCGCCGCCGTGCAGCGCTGCCGCCGCCTGCTCGACCTCGACGCCGACCCGGTCGCGGTCGACGAGGCGCTCGCGGCCGACCCCGCGCTCGCGCCGCTCGTCCGCCGGACGCCGGGCCGCCGCGTCCCCGGCGCGGTCGACGGCGCCGAGCTCGCGGCGCGCGCCGTGCTCGGCCAGCAGGTGTCGGTCGCCGGCGCGCGCACGCTCGCCGGCCGGCTGACGAGCGCACTCGGCGAGCCGCTGCCGGACGCGCTCGCCGACGAGCAGCTCACGCACGCGTTCCCCACCGCCGCCGCGATCGCCGCCGCCGACCCGGCCGGACTGCCGCTCACGCGCGCACGCGCCCACGCCCTGCGCGCGCTGTGCGGGGCCGTCGCGGACGGCACGCTCGCGCTCGATCCCGGCGCCGAGCGCGACGCGACGCGCGAGCGCCTGCTGACGCTTCCCGGCATCGGCCCCTGGACGGCCGAGTACGTCGCGATGCGCGCGCTCGGCGACCCCGATGCCTTCCCCGCAACCGACCTCGGCGTCAAGAAGGCGCTTGAGCGACTCGGCTACGACGCCGACCCCGACCGCTGGCGCCCCTGGCGCGCCTACGCGGTGCAGCACCTCTGGGCAAGCCTCGCCTGAAAGGATCCTCTGCCATGTACGCCGCCACGATCCACACGCCCCCCGGCCCGTTCACGATCCTCGCGACCGACGACGCCGTCTTCGCGAGCGGCTGGACCGACGACCCGGAGCGCCTGCGCGCCTACATCGGCGCGTCGCTGCGACCGGCCGGTGAGCTGGCGCGGCGCAGAGACCTCGGCCCGTTCACGCAAGCGGTCGAGGCCTACGTCGCCGGCGAGCTGGCGGCGATCGACGACGTCCCGGTGCAGTTCGCGTCGACGCCGTTCCATGAGCGCGCGTGGGAGCAGCTGCGGCTGATCCCGGCCGGCAAGCCGGAGACGTACGGCCAGCTCGCCGCCAGATGCGCGAGCCCGAGCGCCGTCCGCGCCGCCGGCACCGCCTGCGGCCGCAACCCAGCCGCGCTGTTCGTCCCCTGCCACCGGATCGTGCGCACCGGCGGCGGGCTCGGCGGCTTCGGCTACGGCCTGCCGGTCAAGCGCTGGCTGCTCGACCACGAGCAGGGCGCCGCCACGCTCGCCGCGTGACCCTCGTCGACGAGATTCGCGAGGGCTGCGCGTGGGTCGCCGAGCGGGCGACCCACGTCGCGATCGAGCGCGACGCAATTCCCGCGTATGCGGCGGCGCTGCCCGGCCCTCCGGAGCCGGATCCGGAGGACGATCTCGTCGGCGGGCCGGCCGGGCTGCGCGCCGCCTTCCACCTGACGCTCGACGCAATCAACTTCGGCTCGGGCTGGTTCCCGACGCTGCGCAAGCGCGACGGGCGCTCGGGCTACTGGACGATCGCGCTCGGGCTGCGCGACCGCTTCGCCGAGCACGGCGCCTGGAGCGCCGCAGAGATGCGCGAGCTCGACGCGGCGACGATCGCGGACGTGCTCGGCCAGGACGCCGACCACGAGCTGACGGCGCTGTTCGCGCGCTCGCTCAACGACCTCGGCGGGCGCGTGGCCGACGAGCACGACGGCAGCTTCCTCGCCGTCGCGCAGAGCGCCGAAGGGTCGGCCGTCGCGCTCGCCGAGCGCCTCGCCTGCTGGAATTGCTTCGCCGACGCCTCCCCGTACGACGGACGCACGATCCCCCTCTGCAAGCGCGCCCAGATCGCCGCGTCCGACCTCCACCACGCCGGCGTCGCCGACTTCAGCGCGGACCTCGATCGCCTCACGCTGTTCGCCGACAACCTCGTCCCGCACGTGCTGCGGCTCGACGGCGTCCTGCGCTTCGATCCCGACCTTGTCGCCCGGATCGACGCCGAGCAGCTGATCGCACATGACAGCCCCGAGGAGGTCGAGATGCGCGCCTGCGCCGTCCACGCCGTCGAGCTGATCGTGCGCGAGCGCCCCGACCTCACCCCCCAGCAGGTCGACCACCTGCTGTGGCGTAGAGGCGGCGGCGCGCAGTACAAGGCGGTGCCGCGCCCGCGCTCCCGCTGCACCGCGTACTAGCCTCCGCCGCGCGGTGCGCCTCGTCACCTGGAACGTCAACTCCCTCAGACAGCGCCTCCCGCGCGTGCTCGAGTTCGTCGAGGAGCACGCGCCGGACGTGATCTGCCTGCAGGAGACGAAGTGCGACGCGGACGCGTTCCCGCACGCCGCGCTGCGCGAGGCCGGCTATGCCGCCGCCGACCACAGCGGCGGGCGTTGGGCGGGCGTCGCGATCATCGCCCGTGAGCCGCACGAGCTGATCGATCCGGCGCGCGGCCTGCCTGGCGAGCCGGTGCAGGACGAGTGCCGCTGGGTCGAGGCGACGGTCGACGGCGTCCGCGTCGTCTCCACCTACGTGCCGAACGGCCGCGTCGTGAACAGCGAGTGGTACGCGCAGAAGCTCGACTTCCTCGCCGCGGCCACTGCGCGCGTCAGACAGATCCGCGCGGACGGCACGCCGCTGGTCGTCGCCGGCGACATGAACGTCGCGCCCGAGGATGTCGACGTCTACGACCCCGCCGCGTTCGCGACCGAGACGCATGTCACACCGCCCGAGCGCGAGGCGCTCAAGCAGCTCGCGGCGGCCGGCGGGCTCGCCGACGCGTTCCGCACGCTGCACCCCGACGAGCAGCAGTTCACTTGGTGGGACTATCGCGCCGGCCACTTCCACAAGAACCTCGGCCTGCGGATCGACCTCGCGCTCGTGAGCGAGGAGATCGCCGGCCGGCTCACCCGCGCCGGCATGGAGCGCCCCTACCGCAAGGGCAGAAGACCATCCGACCACGCCCCCCTCCTGGTCGAGTGGACGGGCTGACCGCCCCGCTCGGGGGGAGCGTTCACGAATCGTCGCCGCTTTCCCGGCACGCTCCCGCTACCGTCACCGCCGTGCGCCGTACCAAGATCGTCGCGACCATCGGACCCGCGTGCCGCGACCCCGAGACGCTTGCCCGCATGGTCGAGGCGGGCATGGACGTGGCGCGGCTGAACTTCTCGCACGGCTCGCGCGAGGAGCACGCCGAGAACGTGCAGCGCGTGCACAGCGCAGCCAACCGCGCCGGTCGCCAGGTGGCAATCCTGCAGGACCTCCCCGGTCCGAAGCTGCGCATCGGCCCGCTGCGCGAGGACCTCATCGACCTGCGCCCGGGCAGCACGGTGACGCTTGCGTGCGGGAGCGACGAGCCGGGCGACGAGCACCGCATCTCGGTCGGCTGGCCGGGGCTGCCGCAGACCGTCGACCCCGGTGACGTCCTCTACCTCGCGGACGGCCGCATCCGCCTGCGCGTGAGCGCCGTGCGCGAGGACGAGGTCGACGCCGAGGTCGAGATCGGCGGCGCGCTCGCGTCGCGCCAGGGCCTCAACATCCCCGGCAACACGCGCGGCCTGCCGGCCGTCCCGCACGAGGACCTCGAGCTGCTGCGCTTCGGCGAGTCGATCGGCGTGGACCTGGTCGCGCTCTCGTTCGTGCGCGAGCCGAGCGACATCACCGAGGTGCGCAAGCACACGCGCACCCCGCTGATCGCCAAGATCGAGAAGCCGCAGGCGGTCGCGCAGGCCGAGGAGATCATCCGCGCGGCCGACTGCGTGATGGTCGCGCGCGGCGACCTCGGCATCGAGCTGCCGATCGAGGACGTGCCGGTCGTGCAGAAGCGCCTGCTCGCGCTCGCCGGCAAGCTCGCGCGCCCGGCGATCACCGCCACGCAGATGCTCGACTCGATGGTCACCTCCTCGCGGCCGACGCGCGCCGAGGTGACCGACGTCGCCAACGCGATCCTCGACGGCACCGACGCGGTGATGCTCTCGCAGGAGACGGCGATCGGCGCGCATCCCGTCGGGGCGGTCGAGATGCTCGCCGCGATCGCCGCGCGCACCGAGCAGGAGCTGCCCTACGAGCGCTGGAACGCGCACCGCGTGAGCCGCGACGCGCGCGACCCCGCCTACACGGTCGCGCACAGCGCATGCGAGGCCGCACGCGAGCTCGGGCTCGCGGCGCTGCTGGTGCCGACGCTGTCGGGCCGCAGCGCGCGGCTGATCGCGGCGCATCGCCCGCAGGTGCCGATCTACGCGCTCTCGCCGGGCAGAGAGACGGTGCGCCGCTGCGCGCTGATGTGGGGCGTCGAGGCCGGCTCGATGCCGCGCTGCGAGATCACCGAGCAGCTGATCCACGACGCCGCCGCACGCGCCGTCGAGCTCGGCTGGGTCAGACGCGGCGACCGCGTCGGCATCACGGCGGGTCTGCCGAGCGGCCGTCCGGGGACGACCAGCCTCTTTCAGATTCAAACCGTGTAGTGACGTCGTCCGCAGGTGGCCGCTCGCGGTCACCGGAGGCCGAAAGCCGATTCGGCCGGTTCCGTGCGCCGTAGGACGAAAGCCGTCTCCGGATGCCGGCATCCCGCGCGGCCACGATCAGCCCGCCGAGCCCCATCGCGACCAGCACTGCGAACGCGGCGATCGCCTCCGGCGAGCGGAGGTTCGAGAGGTTGCCGCCGAGCGCGACCCACGCGAACGCGCGCGGAGCGCAGCCGATCGCGGTCGCTGCCGCGAACGCGACGAGCCGCACGCGCGTCAGCCCGGCCGCGTAGTTGACGATGTTGAACGGCATCGCGGGCAGGATGCGGGCGTAGAGGACCGCGAGGAAGCCGCGTTGCGCGATCCAGTCCTGTACGACGCGCACGCGGTGACCGGACAGCTCGTCGACCGCGCGCGCCCCGAAGCGCCGCGAGACGAGGAACGCCGCACTCGCGCCGACCGTCGCCGCGACGATCGCCGTCGGCGTCCCGACCGCGGTGCCGAACAGCAGCCCGCACGCGCCCGCCAGCAGCGGTCCCGGGAACAGTGCGACCGTCAGCGCCGCCGAAACCGCGACGAATGCGAGCGGCCCCAGCCAGCCGAGGCCGTCGAGCGCATCGCGCAGGCGATCGGACGAGAGGCCGAGCGTCAGCGCAACGGTCGCGAACAGCGCGCCGAGCACCGTCGCCAGCAGCGCAAGCCGCAGCGCTGCGCGGCGGCGCTCACGCCGCGACGCGACCGTAGAACTCCTCCTCCAGGCGCCCCAGCTCCGTGGCCGCCCGGTCGCCGTACATCCACTCCCGTGCGATGCGGTGCCAGTTGGCGCTCGCGCGCAGCTGGCCGAGCACCGCCAGCACCAGCAGCATCATCCGCACCGTGAACAGGTGCTCGGGCTGCATGTCCTGATGGCGCACCGTGCGGAAGTGGCGCGAGCGCGGGTCGGACGACTCGATCGCGACGCGCGTCGCGACCTCCGGCGTCAGCTGCACCTCGCCGTCGGACGTGTACCAGCCGACCGTGTCCTGCATGTACGCGAGCAGATCCGCCGGGCTGATCCGCTCCGGCGCCGGCAGGAAGCCATTGGCCGCCAGCAGTGCATGGACCGCATCCGCGTCGCCCTCGCTGACGGCGCGCGCGACCGCCAGCTCGCTCTCGACGTCCGCCGGCGTCATCCGCTTGAAGAGGCCGAAGTCGAGGAATGCGACGCGCCCGTCGGGCTCCAGCAGGAAGTTGCCGGGGTGCGGGTCGCCTGAGAACTGGTGATGGCGCAGCAGGCAACCGAAGAAGAAGCGGAAGATGATCTCGCCGAGCCGGTCGCGGTCGGCCTGCGGGTACTGCTTCAGCGCCTCGAAGCCGACGCCCTCGACGAACTCGGACACGATCACCCGCTCCCGCGAGAGGCGCGTGACGACCTCCGGCACGTGGATGAACGGGTGCCCGCGGAAGATGCGCGCGAGCGCGCGCTGGTTCTGCGCCTCCAGCTCGTAGTCGAGCTCCTCGTCGATCCGCAGGCGGATCTCCTCCGTCACGGCCTTCACGTCGAGGCCCGGCGTCATGCGCTTCACGACGCGCATGATCAAACCGAGGTTCTGCATGTCTGCGCGCACCGCGGCGGCGACGCCCGGGTACTGGACCTTGACCGCGACGTCGCGTCCGTCATGCAGGGTGGCGCGGTAGACCTGGCCGATCGAGGCCGCCGCGATCGGCTCCTCGTCGAAGGACGCGAAGACCTCCCCCAGCGCATCGTCGAGCTCCTCCTCGATCACCTTGCGCATGTCTCTGAAGGCGACCTTCGGCGCCGCATCGCGCAGCGCGGCGAGCTTCGCCTGGAACTCGTCGCGGTACTCCTCGGGCACGAGCCCGACGTCGAGGAACGACAGCACCTGACCGAGCTTCATCGCGGCGCCCTTCATCGTCCCGAGCGCGGTGACGATCTGCTCGGCCGCCTCGAGGTGGCGGCGTTCGAGGGCGGCCTGGGCGGCGTCTGGCGAGCGTGTGACGTTGGCCGCCCGCGTGCCCGCCTGCCGCACCGCCTGTCTCGCCGCGAGGCTGCCGATCTTGGCGGTGCGGGCAACCCGCGAGGTGGGGATTCTGTCGCGCGCCATCGCCCGACAGATCCTAGGCGCCTCGCCGCGCCGGCCGCGCCGGGCCGAAGCTAGCCGCGCTCGACCTTCGAGCCCGGGACGATGTCGTCCGAGCCGTCCGGCCAGCGCACCCACGCCTTGTGGCCGCCGTCGTAATCGTCGCCGAGCAGGATCAGCGTCGCGGGCTCGCCGAGCGCCGTGCAGGGCTCCGAGCCCTCCGGGTCGAGCCCGCGCCAGATGCGCACGAACGCGTTCGACTCGAGCTCGTCGCCGACCGTCGTCGGGTCGGTGTGGCCGGGGTGGACCGCCGTCGCCGGCGGCAACGCCAGCAGCTTGTCCATGATCGAGGACTTGAGGTCCTCGTAGGTCGTGTGGCCGGGCGCCCGAACGCCGCCGACGGAGCCCTTGAAGAGCGTGTCGCCCGTGAATACCGCCTGGTCGGTGCCGTCGCTGCTCACGAGCAGCGAGACCATGCCCGCGGTGTGACCGGGCGTGTGAAGCGGCTGGATCCGCAGCCCGCCGCAGGGGATCGGCTCGCCCGGCACGATCTCGCCGGTCGCCTGCGGCACCAGCTCCCGCTCGAGCGCGTGGATCAGCACGGGCGTGCCGGGGAAGCGCTCCAGCACCTCGTCGAGCGCGCACACGTGGTCATAGTGGTGGTGCGTCAGCAGGATCGCCGTGAGCGTGAGGTCGTCGCGCTCGATCGCCTCATACAGCGGTCCCATCGGGCCGCCGGCGTCGACCAGGACGGCGGAGCCGCCGGACGCGTCGGCGACGAGGTACGTGTTCGTGAGGAAGCCGTCGGACATCGAGCGTTCGAGGATCATGCGGCGAGCTTAGAACCTCTCTCGGTATGAGGGCGAGGCGGATGGTGCCGGATCGCGGATGCCGGGCGCCGCACGCGATGTGAAGGCGCAGCGGTGCTGCGTCGAGCATCGCGGGTGGCGATCCGGCGCCGCGAGACGGTGACAGCCGGCCGTCATCATCGCGAGAGGGGTTCTTGACCCAGCGGGCGTGCGATGATCGTCGCGATGGTGCGAGGGGCGATCGCGATCTGCTGCCTGCTGGCGGCGCTTGCTCCGGCGGCCGCCGTCGCGGCGCCGCAGGACGACCTCTCGCTCGCGCTCACATTCCGCCCGCGCCTGCTGTTCGACACGAAGGAGCGCTGGCGTCCGCTGGACGTCGACGCCTTCCTCGCCGAGGGCGGGCATCAGGCATGCCCGCCGGTGGGTCAAGGCCCGTGCATGCCGTTCGCGAGCGTCGCGCAGCTGACGCCGCAGGTCGCCTACCTCGACATGCGCGGCAACGGTCCGCTCGACCCCCCGAACAGCCCGAGCGCCATCTACGCCCACGTCGTCCGCAAGGGCGCGCGGATCGCGATCGACTACTGGTGGTTCCTGCGCTACAACGCCTACTCGCTCGACCGCCACGAGTCCGACTGGGAGGGCGTGACGGTGGTCGTCGACCGCGCGGGGACGAGCGTCGTCGAGGTCCACTACGCCGCCCACGCCGACGTGTGGCGCTATGACGCCGACGTGCCGCAGGTCGTCGGCGACCGCGTGAAGGTCTACCTCGCCAACGGCGATCACGCCGCCTATCCGAAGCGCTGCACGCACCTCTGCCGCCAGACGAACCCGACCCTGCCGGAGGCGCATTACGGCGGCCAGGTGTCATGGATCGGCAACTCGGCCGCCGGCTGCCGCCGCAGATGCGTGCGGCTGCTGCCGATCGACGCGAACGGCGCGCCGGCCTCATGGGACGCGTGGGATGGACGCTGGGGCGCCCCGACCTCGCAGACGTTCGCGCCGCCGCGCACGCCCGCGTTCCAGTCGCGCTACAGAGATCCGTTCGCGGCCAAGCACAGCCGGCGCCATCATTTCCTGATCGGCTGACCACGCGACGGGAGCGCACATGCCTCTGATCCACACCTGCTACCGCATCCTCGAGATCGACCGCTCGATCGCCTTCTACGAGGCGCTCGGCTTCAGAGAGGTCGGCCGTATCCCGATCCGCGACGAGGCGATCAACGTCTTCATGAACATGCCGGGCGACGGCGACTCGCCGCGGCTGGAGCTGACGTACAACATCGGCCGCGAGGAGCCGTACGAGATCGGCACGGGCTACGGCCACATCGCCATCACCGCCGACGACCTCGACGGCACCCTCGCCGCGCTGGCCGAGCAGGGAATCGAGCCGGAGAAGCCCCCCTACACGATCCGCGAGGGCGGCTCGCGGCTGTGCTTCGTGAGAGATCCGGACGGCTACCGCGTCGAGCTGATCGAACGCTCCACGAGCTGACCGCGACGCTCATCGCTTTCAGCGCCCTCGTGGCCCGCCCAGCGATTTCGCGTCAAGCGAAACTGGACGCGCCACGGGCTGATGACGAGATCGACATCACGGTCAGACGGTACGAGCCGCGCGAGTCCTGCTACCAAGACTGGGATCACGACGCATAGCAGGAGGGCGAGGACGAGCATTAATGGTGGCGACTATCCGACGCTGCGCGACAAGCATCCCGGAACGAGCACAGGAGAACTAGTAACCCGCATACCATTCGTCTCGAACCGTCGGACCTGGTCTCCTACCCAGCGCGACCGGGGCAATGCGGGCTACTGAGGATTCGCTCTGCCGCTATCGCGTTTCTAGAGGAACTGCTTTACGGAGCCTGCTGTCGTCTTCGACGACTCGTAGCCTTTGGCTCCGGCGATGGCATACGGCGACGACTCGGAGCGAGAACTAGTCGAGCGCATCCACCGCTGGCAGGACGCCCGGCGGTTGCGCAAGCAGCGCGAGCTGGACATGGTGCCCGTGAGTCTCATCTCGATGTACTAGGGTTTTCCGACTGCTAGACGGCGCGTCGAGATCATCGAGCGCTCCGCGGGCTGATCGCGCCGCCGGGCGAAGTCAGTCCAGTTCTGGTGTGACGGCACCCGCTGCGGTTCCGGTCGAGCGAACCGGACCTCCACGGGCTGATGACAAATCTACGTCACGGTCGTGGAGACCACGACCGCTGCGTGGCATAATGGTGGCATGACCCGCACACGCCTCAGCACCACCGTCGATGCAGAGCTCCTCGACACTGCACGGAGCCTGCGGGCGGACATCACCGATGCCAGCCTTGTCGACGAGGCGCTTGCAGCTCTGCTCTCCCTCCACCGCGCCGCCGAGATCGACGCGGGCTACGCCGCCTACGACGCTCACCCGCTCGACGAGCCCGACGCGTGGGGCGACCTTGCGTCGTTCCGCCGCGCCGCCGCCGCTTCGTGACCGCCCTGCCAGTCCGCGGCGAGGCGTGGTGGTGCGAGCTGCCTGAGATCGGCCGCCGGCCGGTCATCGTCCTGTCGCGGGACGCCGCGATCCCACGCCTGCGGCGGACCTTGATCGCACCGTGCACGACGACCATCCGCGGACTGCCCAGCGAGGTCGTCCTCGAGCCCGACACGGATCCCGTGCCTCTGCGGTCCGCTGTCAACCTCGACTCGGTCGAGAGCGTCGCGCTCGCCACCCTGACCGACCGCCTCGGCCGCCTCGCCGACGCGCGCATGCGGGAGATCTGCGAGGCGCTCGGCGTCGCGGTCGACTGCCGGCACTGAGCCCGATCGAAACGAGCCTCACGAGATTTCCCATGTGCTCGGGATCTCCCGAGTGCTCGACGGCTACCGCGTCGAGATCATCGAGCGGGCCTCCGCCTGACGGCTCGCGCCGCGCGCGGTACCCTGCGAGCCGGATGGCCGACACGTCGAAGATCGCGAAGAACCTCGAACGGTTTGCGCAGGCGATCGCCGCGCATGACCGCGAGAACCCCACGCACACCGCGTGGGGCATCGGACTTGCGCACTTCGACCTCGAGCGGCTGGGGCTCGAGGAGGGCGAGGAGATCCTCCCGGGCATCGTGATCCAGGCGGACAACGGCGTGACCGGCAACTTCCGCGTGCTGTGCGACGGCCAGCACGACGGCGAGCGCGAGGCAGCCGAGGAGGAGGTCGTCGAGGCGGTCGCGACGACCACCGTCGGCGGCGAGCGCTCCGGCGACCTCGCGCGCCGCTCGTTCTAGCGGCGCCCGCGCCCGGTCGCTTCGCAGCGCCGTATGCCTGCCGCGTCAGTCCGCGGCGCCGGCCGGCACGGGGAAGCACATGACGACCGCCACGCAACAGTGGGCAGCCGGATCGCCGGTGCGGACGAGCCGCCGCTCGCTCGAGCGTGCGATCCGCGTCACCGCTCTCTCCCACTGCGCGAGCACGCGCTCCAGCTCATGTTCGCCGTCCGCGTCGAGCGTCAGGACACGCCGATCGGCGTGTGCCAGCACTGCGTCGAAGCCGCCCTTTGCGAGTGCTGCCTGCGCGACCCGCGCGACAGCGGCCGCCTCGGCGCCGCGGACGCCGGCCGGACGCGCGGCAGGACCGCCCTCGCCAGCCCCAATGCCGTCGTCGAGCAACTGGCGCGCGCGGTAGTGGTGCTCGATCGCGCCGCGCCGCTGCGTGCGTCTCGCAAGCTCGATGAAGCCGAGTTGCTCGAGCCGTCGCACGTGGTAGCCGATCGTGCCGAGCGGGACCTCCAGCTCGGCGGACAACTCGACCGGACTCGCGAGCTCACGGTCGCGCAGGATGCTCAGGATCCGCACCCGCGTCGGGTGGCCGAGCGCCTTGACGACGCGTGTGTCGACCGGGTCGGCTTCAGGTTGCGCGGCCACGTCGTACCCCCATTTGATGCCGAGCGATGAGCGGCCCTGGCGGACTCGAGACCCGCCAGGGCCGCTTTTCAGCTCGCATGCCGGTTCCCACCCGTAGCTAGCGACGGTCGGCCGACGCGGGAGGCGCGGCCAGGCCAGCAGATTCGCGCGCCGGGATGGGGGTGCACGCGAATCGTCCCGGTGCTCGTCGGGGGAAGGACGAATGCCGGGTGGGGGGATCGGACGGGAACGGCGAGCGCGAGGCTGTCATCGTGCGCAATGCTTGGCGCAACGGCGCGCACGGTCAAGCCTATGGACGAAGTTTCTGAACTGAATAGGGTGCGCCGCGGGACACATATGTAGTGCACTACCACGCAACCTTCGTGTGGTCTGCGACGCGGCTCAGCGGGCGTCGTTACGGTCGCGAACGTGCCTCTCACACATGCCGTCCTCGCGCTCGTCGTCGAGCGCCGCGGCTACGGCTACGAGCTCGTTCGCCGCTTCGACGACCGCGTCGGCCCAGCCTGGCGACTCAACCCGAGCGCCGTCTACCCCGCCCTCGACCAGCTTGAGCGCAGGGGGCTGATCGAGAGCGGACCGCGCCGTGGCGGCACGCGCCGCAGCCCTCGCATCGTCTATGCCGCCACCCCGGCCGGCGCAGCGGCACTCGAGGGCTGGCTCGCCACCCCGAAGGCCCAGCCAGAGCCGCTGCGAGCCGAGCTGTACCTGCGACTCGCCTTTGCGCAGCGCCGCCATCAGGCCGCGCTCGCCGCGCAGCTCGACGCGCACGCGAGCGCGTGCAACGAACTGCTGACGCGCTATCCGCGCGCCACCCACGCTCCAGCTGCACTCGGCGGCGGGACGCTGCTCGACGCGGCTGTCGTCGCGCGGCTGCGCGCCGAGCTCGCGTGGCTCGCCCAGGCCCGCGAGATGCTCGGCCACAACGCGGCGGCGTGACGCTCAGGCGAGCGCCGCGACCGGCTCGATCCCCGCGCGAGCGGCGATGCGCGCCGCAAGCGAGGCGATCGTCGGACACGCGATCCCGTGGCGTGCGCCGGCGCGCAGGACAGCCCCGGCGATCGCGTCGAGCTCGGGCTCGCGCCCGGCCGCGACATCGCGCTGCATCGAGGTGCCGAAGCCGTCGTGGATCGCCTCGAACTCGCCGAGCACGACCGCGGGATCGATCTCCGCTCCCTCCGCGTGCGCGACGGCGACCCCCTCGCGCACGCACGCCTCAAGCTCCGCCCAGCGCGCCGGGTCGGCGCGGATCGCGCCGAACGGCGCGTCGTACGCGGCCGTCATGCACGCAAGCGTGTTGAGACGCACGAGCTTCCCCCACAGGATCCGCGCCTCGCTCTTGTCCTCGCTCACGCGCGTCTCGATGCCGGCTTGTTGCAGCGCCGTGCCGACCTCAGCGAGCGCCGGTCGCAGCGCGGCGTCGTCGCTCGCGAGCTCGACAAACAGGAATCTGCTGCCGTGCACGACGCGGACGAGCGGGCCTGTTTGTGAGCGATCGGCCTGGACGCGGATCGTTCCGGCGGCCACCCGGCCGGAGAAGCGCGCCCGCAGCAGCGCCATGTGGTCGAAGCCGTTGAGCAGCGGCACCACCACGCCGGGCTCGGCGCTCGGCGCCACGCGCGCGAGCGCGTCCTGCAGCGCGGCCGCCTTCGTCGCGACGAGCAGCGCGTCGACCGGCTCCGTCAGGCGCGCGAGCGCCTGCGGTCGCGCCGTGAAGTCGCCGAGCACGGCGCTCTGCACGGCGATCCCGCCACGGGCGATCGTCTCAGCGGTCGACTCGCGCGCGATCACGGCGACGTCGGCGCCGCTGCGCGCGAGCGCGGCGGCCAACAGGCCGCCAACCCCGCCCGGGCCGAGGATCGCGATCGAGGGGGACGCGCTCACGCCCGGCAGGCTAGCCCGCGCGCGGGTCGAGCAGCACGCCCGGGTTCAGCAGGCCGGCCGGATCGACGGCCGCCTTCGCGCCTCGCAGCGCGGCGGCGAACGGCTCGGGGCGCTGTTGGTCGTACCAGGGCCGGTGGTCGCGTCCGACCGCATGGTGGTGCGTGATCGTGCCGCCGCCGGCGAGCACCGCATCGGCGGCCGCGCGCTTGATCGCGTCCCACTGCTCGACCTCCTCGCCGCGACGTGCGGGCGCCACGACGGTGAAGTACGGCGCCGCGCCGTCGGAGTACGCGTGCGTGAGGCGGCAGGTGACGATCCCGTCCACGCCGCAGGCCTCGCGCACGGCGGCGCGCGTCGCGGCCTTGACGTCCTTCACGAAGCGGTCGAGGCGCTCCCACGTGACGGCCGTCTCGAACGTCTCACTGAGCACGCCCATCGCGACGAACACGTCGCGCAGGTAGGGCGCGCGCAGGAACGCCTCGCGCCAGGCCCCGGAGGCGCCGCCGCGAGCGCCCTCGGCCTGCTCGTCCCACGCGCCACCGTGCTCGCGGCAGAGCGCCAGCGCGGCGTCCATCCGCTCCTCGATCACACGGGCCCCGCCCACCCCCTCGAACCCGAGGACGAGCAGCGCGGCCGAGCCGTCGCCGGCAAACGTCAGCGCCGCCTCCCGCGCATCGACCAGCCGGCAGTTCGATGGCGCCAGCCCGGCCTGCACGATCGCGCGCACGGCCTGTGCGCCGGCGGCGAAGTCGCCGAAGCGCACGGCGCGGCCGGCCCGCTCGGTCGGCTTCGGGCGCACGCGCACCCACGCCTCCGTGATCACGCCGAGCGCGCCCTCGCTGCCGAGCAGCAGCCGGTCGGGGCTCGGGCCGGCGCCCGAGCCGGGCAGGCGGCGCGACTCCCATGCGCCCACCGGGGTGATCGCGCGCACCGACTCGACGAGCTCGTCGATGTGCGTCTCGACCGTCGCGAAGTGGCCGCCCGCACGGGTCGCGATCCAGCCGCCGAGCGTCGAGAACTGAAACGACTGCGGGAAGTGGCGCAGCGTGAGCCCGTGCGGCGCGAGCTGCTGCTCCAGCTGCGGCCCGAGCGCGCCCGCCTGGATGCGCGCCGCGCCGGAGACGTCGTCGACCTCCAGCACGCGGTCCAGCCGCGCGAGCGAAAGCGTCAGGACCCCGGCGAAGCCATCGCCCACGCGCGCCTCCACGCCGCCGACGACGCTCGTCCCGCCGCCGAACGGGATCACCGCCGCGCCGACGTCGGCCGCCCACGCCAGCACGGCCTCCACCTCGGTCTCGTCACGCGGGCGCACGACGACGTCCGGTGCGTGGTCGAAGCGGCCGCGGAAGCCGCGCACGACGTCGCGATAGGCGCGCCCGTAGGCGTGGCGCACGCGCTCGCCAGGGTCGCTTGTGCAGATCTCTGCCAGCGCCGCCGGCGGGGCGGGCAGGCGCGAAGCCGGCAGCTCGATCGCCTCCAGCGCCGCCGGGCGCTCCGGCTCGGCGTCGCCGAAGCCGAGGTGCTGCGCGAACCCGCCGGCCGCCTCGCGGACCTGCTCATGTGAGAGCGCCTCGTCGGCATATCCCCAGCCCCAGTGGTTGCGCGCATGGGCGGTCATAGCGACGAACGCTATGGCTCCGGCCCACTCGGCGCGCCGGCTGTAGCCTTCGCGTCGTGGCTTCAAGCAACGGCCTCCTCCTCGCCCGCGGCCCATGGCCGCCCGAGCAGGTGACAGCCGCCTGGCGCGAGGAGGCCTTCGAGCCGGACGCCGCCGACACGGCCGCCGCCGATGCCGCGCTTGCCGCGCTGCGCGAGCGCGGCTCGCCGAGCCATGACGGGTTCGCCGCGCGACTCGTCGACTTCGAGCACCACGCCGACGGCTTGCGGCTCGACCTGCAGCCGGCGCGCTGGTCGCTGCGGCTCGTCGGCAGCCAGGCAACGCGCAGCGTCTCCGTGCTGTGCGTCGTGCGCGACGCGGAGGGCCGCTGGCTCGCCGGCCGGCGCGCCCCGTGGCTGGCGACGTGGACCGGGCGCTGGACGCTCGGCGCCGCGGGCGCGGTCGAGGTCGGCGAGCAGCCGGTCGAGGCGATGGTGCGCGAGCTGGAGGAGGAGTGGTCGGTTGCGCCGGAGCGGCTGAGCGTCGAGGCGCTCGCGGAGACGCCGAACGGGCTCGTCTTCGTCGTCGGGATGGCGTGGCTTCCTGCAGGCGCCGAGGCGATCCCGGACGACGAGCACGACGCGCACGCCTGGTGGCCCACCGACGTCGCGCGATGGCCCGAAGAGGCCGACGAGACGGTGCGGCGGATGGCCGCCCTGCTCGCCTGATGCGCCACTTCCCTTCGTTTCGGCTGCTCGAGGCGCTCTCGTTCCTCGCCTCGGCGGTCTTCGCCGGCCTGCTGCTGCTCTGGCTCGGGCCCCAGGCGCCGGCGGCGACGATGGTGCTCGGCTGGACGCACGGGCTGCTGTGGATCGCGCTCTCGATGCTCGCAATCGTGGCCGCGCGCAAAGGAACGATCCCGTTCTGGTTGGCCGTGACGGTCGCCGTCGTGGGCGGAATCGGTCCGTTTGCCGGAACGATCGGTTTTCTGGTCGAGAGCCGCCGGCGCGCTCGCGTCAACGCACCCGCCTAGCGCAAGTACCCCCGGAACGCAAATCGCTATTGTCAAGCGACAGGATGTCAGTCGACACGACGACCCAGGTCGTGATGCCCCAGATGGGCGATTCCGTCGCCGAGGGCACGATCCTGGAGTGGCACAAGAGCGAGGGGGATCACGTCGAGGCCGACGAGACGCTCGTCGAGATCTCGACCGACAAGGTCGACGCCGAGGTGCCCGCCGGCGTGTCCGGCACCGTCGTGAGAGTGCTCGCCGCGGAGGGCGACACCGTCACGGTCGGCAGCGTGCTGGCCGAGATTGCGCCTGCCAACGGCACCCCCCCGAGCAACGGCGACGCGCCGGCCGCCGAGGCGCCCGCCTCTGAGGCCGCGCCCGCCGAGAGCGAGAGCGGCACCGGCGAGGCGCAGACGCTCGAGATCGTCATGCCCCAGATGGGCGAGTCGGTCACGGAGGGCGTCGTGCTCGAGTGGCACAAGGCCGCGGGCGACGCGGTCGCGGCCGATGAGACGCTCGTCGAGATCTCGACCGACAAGGTCGACGCCGAGGTGCCCGCGCCCGCGAGCGGGACCGTCACGGAGCTGCTCGTCGAGCCCGGCGAGACCGTCACCGTCGGGCAGGTGCTCGCGCGCATGAGCGCCGGCCCTGGTGCGGCGGCCGCCGCCACCGGCCAGGCGGCGTCTGCCGCGACGAACGGCGCGTCCGCCGCCACGTCTGCTCCAGCCCCCACCGAGGATGGCGACGCCAACGCCTCCCCCGTCGCCCGACGCGCCGCCGCCGCGCACGGCGTCGCGCTCGAACAGATCGCAGGCAGCGGCCCCGGCGGACGCATCACGAAGGACGACGTGCTCGCGGCCGCGAACGGCACCGCCCCCGCCAAGGTGCCCACAACCGGCAAGCCCGCCGGCGCCCAGCTGCTCAAGGGCGGCGCGGCGATGCTCGCCAGATACATGGACGACAGCCGCTCGATCCCGACGGCCACGTCCTTCCGCACGCTCACGGTGACGACGCTCGACGCGCGCCGCAAGCAGCTCAAGGAGGCCGGGCTGAAGGTCTCCTTCACGCACCTGATCGCCTATGCGATCGCCAAGGCCGGCGCCGAGATGCCGGTGATGGCGCACCACTTCGCCGAGATCGACGGCAAGCCGCACCGCGTCGACGACGGCGCCGTGAACCTCGGCCTCGCCGTCGACGTCGAGAAGAAGGACGGCACGCGCACGCTGATGGTGCCGGTCATCAGAGGCGCCGACGCGCTCGACTTCAAGGCATTCCTCGACGGCTACAACGCGCTCGTCGAGAAGGCGCGCACGAACACGCTGACGGCCGACGACCTCACCGGCGGCAACATCTCGCTCACGAACCCGGGCGGGCTCGGCACGGTCGCCTCCGTGCCGCGGCTGATGGTCGGGCAGGGGACGATCGTCGCGACCGGCTCGATCGCCTACCCGGTCGGGCTCGGCGAGATCGGTGCGCAGATCGGCGCCGAGAGAGTCATGTCGATGACCTCGACGTACGACCATCGCATCATCCAGGGCGCCGAGTCGGGCCGCTTCCTGCAGCTGATCGAGACGTACCTGCAGGGCGAGCACGAGTTCTACGAGGGCGTCTTCGGCGCGCTCGGCGTCGCGCTCCCGCCGCTGCCGCCGAAGCCCGCGCCGCAGCTCGCCGCAGCTCCCGCGGCGGCACCGGCGGTGGCGCCCGCGGGCGCGCCGAGCGAGGAGCTGCTGCAGGCCGTCCAGGCCGCCGACTCGCTGCTGAAGGCCTTCCGCATGCATGGCCACCTGGCCGCTCAGCTCGACCCGCTCGGCACCGAGCCGGTCGGCGATCCGGCGCTCGATCCAGGCCCGCTCAGACTGACACCGGAGCTGATGCGCCAGATCCCGGCGCGGATCCTGCGCGTCGCCGTGCCGGGCGAGACGTTCGCGGACGCCCTGCCGCACCTGAGAGAGACCTACTGCGGCACGATCGCCTACGAGATCGAGCACATCTCCAGCCACCGCCAGCGCGTCTGGCTGCGCGAGAAGATCGAGACCGGCGCCTTCCGCAGACCGCTCACCAAGGACGAGCGCAAGCGGCTGCTGGAGCGGCTGATCCAGGTCGACGCGCTCGAGCGCTTCATGCACAAGGCCTACCTCGGCCAGAAGCAGTTCTCGATCGAGGGCCTCGACATGACGGTGCCGATGATCGACGAGCTCGTGCGCCTCGCCGGCGCCAACGGCGGCCGCGAGGTCGTGATCGGGATGGCGCACCGCGGCCGCCTCAACGTGCTCGCGCACAACCTCGGCCGCTCCTACGGCTCGATCTTCGCCGAGTTCGAGGGCCAGAAGACGCTCGACGTGATCACCTCGATCCCGCAGGGCGGCACCGGCGACGTGAAGTACCACCACGGCGCGCGCGGCACGCAGGAGCTGCCCGACGGCAGCTCGCTGATCGTGCGGCTGGAGTCGAACCCCAGCCACCTCGAGTACGTCGGCCCGGTCGGCATCGGCGCCACGCGCGCCGCGCAGACGACGCGCCAGGGCCCGCACGCGACGCAGGACACGAACGCCGCCTTCCCGATCGTCCTGCACGGCGACGCGGCCTTCCCGGGCCAGGGCGTCGTGGCGGAGACGTTCAATCTGCAGGCGCTCGACGGCTACACCGTCGGCGGCTCGATCCACCTGATCCAGAACAACCAGGTCGGCTTCACGACGGACCCCGACGACGCGCGCTCGACGCGCTGGGCCTCGGACCTCGCAAAGGGCTTCGACGTGCCGATCATCCACGTCAACGCCGACGACATGGAGGGATGCGTCGCCGCCGCGCGGCTCGCGCACGCCTACCGCCAGGAGTTCGGCCACGACGTGCTGATCGACCTGATCGGCTACCGCCGCTTCGGCCACAACGAGGCGGACGAGCCCGCGTACACGCAGCCGGAGATGTACGCGAAGATCAGAGAGCACCCGACGCCGCCGCAGATCTACGCGCGCCAGCTGATCGAGGACGGCGTCGTGACGCAGAACGAGGTCGACGCCATGACGGACGCCGTCTGGCAGCGGCTGAGCGAGGAGCACCAGCAGCTGAAGGCGCGCCTGTCGGCCGCGACGCCGGTCGAGCAGGGCACCGGCGAGTACCAGCTCGACCGCACGCCCTCGCCGGACGTGGCGACCGCGGTCGACGCGGACCGCCTGCGCGAGCTCAACGAGGCGCTGCTGCGCGTTCCGGAGGGCTTCGACGTGCACCCGAAGCTCAAGCGCCCGCTCGAGCAGCGGCGCGAGGCGATGGGCGCCGACGGCGGCATCACCTGGGCGCACGCCGAGTCGCTCGCGTTCGCCTCGCTGCTGACCGAGGGCTCGCCCGTCCGCCTCACCGGCCAGGACGCCGAGCGCGGCACCTTCAGCCAGCGCCACCTTGTGCTGCACGACCCGAAGACGGGCCAGGAGTACTGCCCGATCCAGCATCTGCCGAACGCGCTCGCGCCGATGGAGCTGCACAACAGCCCGCTGTCGGAGATGGCGGCGCTCGGCTTCGAGTACGGCTACTCGCAGGAGGGACCGGAGACGCTGGTGCTGTGGGAGGCGCAGTTCGGCGACTTCGTCAACAGCGCGCAGGTGATCGTCGACCAGTTCATCGTCTCCGGCCTGGCGAAGTGGGGCCAGTCGACGCGCCTGACGCTGCTGCTGCCGCACGCCTACGAGGGCTCGGGACCGGAGCACTCCTCCGCGCGCCTGGAGCGCTGGCTGCAGCTCGCCGCCGAGGGCAACATCCGGGTCGCCTATCCCTCCACGCCGGCGCAGTACTTCCACCTGCTGCGCCGCCAGGCGAAGATCGCCAAGCAGCGTCCGCTGATCGTGATGACGCCGAAGTCGCTGCTGCGCCTGCCGCAGGCGACGAACCGCATCGAGCACCTCGCCGAGGGTCAGTTCTACCCGGTGCTGGCGGAGCCGCGCGTCGACAACGAGAAGGTCACGCGGCTGATCCTGTGCTCCGGCAAGGTCTACTACGACCTCGTCGGCGCGGACGAGCGCAAGGACAACGAGGGCGTCGCGATCGGCCGCGTGGAGCTGCTGTATCCGTTCCCGCAGGGCCAGATCCTCGAGCTCGTCGCGAGCTACCCGAACCTCAGAGAAGTGATCTGGCTGCAGGAGGAGCCGCGCAACATGGGCGCTCGCGCGCACATGTCCCCGCGCCTCATGCAGATCCTGCCGCGCGAGCTGAAGTTCGGCTACATCGGCCGGCCCGAGCGCGCCTCGACCGCCGAGGGCTACCCGGCCGCGCACGCGATGGAGCAGCGCCGCATCGTGCAGACCGCGCTGGATCTCTCGCGGCCTGTGGGCATGTATCCGCAGAAGGCGCCGGGCGATCGCTGACCGCGATCGCGCCGCCCTGATCCTGGAGCGCGTCCGCGCGACGCCGGAGGGCTTCGTGCGCAGCTACGGCGACGTCTCGCCCGGCGCACCGCGCGTCGCGGGCGCCGTGCTGAGCGACTGCGACGATCCGAGCGTGCCGTGGCACCGCATCGTGCGCGCCGACGGCTCGCTCGCGAAGGGCGCCCGTCAGCGGGTGCTGCTGGAGGCCGAGGGCGTGCCGTTCGTCGGGAGCCGCGTGGACATGCGTGCGGCGCGGCTGCCCGAGTGACGCGCGCCGCCCGCTAGCCTCCGCCGCGCATGTGGCTCCAGCGCGAGATCCGGCTCGACCCGCGCCCGCGCGGCTTTCATCTCGTCACCCGCGAGGTCGCCGGTGCGCTGCCGGAGCTGGCCGAGCTGCGGGTCGGCCTGCTGCACCTGCACATCCTTCACACGTCGGCCTCACTGACGCTCAACGAGAATGCGAGCCCCGACGTGCGGCGCGACTTCGCGAGCTGGTTCGACCGCGCCGTGCCGGAGAACGCGCCGTACTGGGAGCACACCTTGGAGGGACCGGACGACATGCCGGCGCACATCAAGGCGTCGCTGCTCGGACCCTCGCTCACGCTGCCGATCGCGCAGGGCCGGCTCGCGCTCGGCACCTGGCAGGGCATCTACCTGTGCGAGCACCGCGATCACGGCGGCGCACGCCGACTCGTCGCGACCGCGCTCGGCGAGTAGCTCAGGCGAACAACGTCAGATCGGGCTCGCGCTCGCCGCGCAGCACCGCGAGGTCGACCTCGACGCACGCGATCCCGCGGCTCTCCGCCAGCACGCGCGCCTGCGGCTTGATCGCCTGCGCCGCGAGCACGCCGCGGCACTCCGCCATCGCCGGATCCAGCCGAATGCGCTCCAGGTAGCGCGTGAGCTGCTCGACCGCGTCGATCGTGCCGACGCGCTTGATCTCGACGGCGATCCAGCAGTCCTCCTCGTCGCGGCACATCAGGTCGACCGGCCCGATGTCGGTGGCCCACTCGCGCCGCACGAGCCGGAAGCCCTCGCCGCACCAGTGCGGCTGCTCGGCCAGCAGCTCCTGCAGGTGCGCCTCGACGCCGTCCTTCTCCAGCGCCGCCGCCTCGCCCATGTCGTGCGTCACGTCAGAGAGCACCTCGGCGATGCGGATGTCGAGGCGGTCCTCCGAGCTGTCGGCGTGCTTGCGCACGACGATGTGCCCGTCGGACTCCTCGATGACCGTGGGCGCCACCATCCAATTGCTCGGCTTGAAGCCGCCGTGGTCCGCGTGCACCATCACCGAGCCGTCGGACTTGATCACGATCAGCCGCAGCGCCTCCGGCAGCAGCGCATCGAGACGACCGGTGTAGCGGACCTCGCAGCGGGCGACGATCAGGCGCACGCCGGGCAGGGTACGTTGGGCAGCGGATGCGTGCGCTGACCACGAGGGTCGGGAGCGCGCCCTCCGCAGCGCACCCGTTCATATGATCGCCGACATGCCGAACCTGCCAGCTCCGGGTGACTCGCCGGACGTCGCCGACGGCGACCGGCTGCAGGCGCTCGAGCGCATCACCGATGCTGCGCTGGCGTCGCTCTCGGCCGAGCAGTTGCTGCGCGAGCTGCTGCTGCGGATCACCGAGATCCTCAGCAGCGACACGGCCGCGATCCTGCTGCTCGACGAGGAGAGCAAGCTGCTGCACGCGCGCGCGGCCAAGGGGATCGAGGAGGAGGTCGAGCAGGGCGTCAAGATCCCGGTCGGGCGCGGCTTCGCCGGACGCATCGCGGCCCAGCGGCGGGCGGTCTTCATCGAGGACGTCGACCACGCCGACATCCTCAACCCGATCCTGCGCGAGAAGGGCATCCGCTCGCTGCTCGGCGTGCCGCTGCTGGTCGAGGACCGCGTGCTCGGCGTCCTGCACATCGGCAGCCTCGTGCCGCGCCGCTTCACCGGCGAGGAGGCGGCGCTGCTGCAGCTCGCGGCTGACCGCGCCGCGATCGCGATCGAGCACGCGACGCTCTACGAGCAGCGGCAGCTGGCCGAGCAGCTGCAGCGCCGGCTGTTGCCGACCGACCTCGGCTTCGCCACCGGCATGCAGCTTGCGAGCCGCTACCTGCCCGCGAGCCACGAGAGCCTCGGCGGCGACTGGTACGACGCCTTCGTCGGCGGCAACGGAAAGGTGGTCATCGCGATCGGCGACGTCGTGGGGCACGGCATCCCGGCCGCCGCGGTGATGGCGCAGCTGCGCACCGCGCTGCGCGCCTACGCCGTCGAGGGACATGCGCCCGGCGAGGTGCTTGAGCTGGTGAACCGCCTGATGACGGGGATCGGCCCGAGAGCGATGACGACGCTCGCCTTCGCGCTGATCGACACCGAACGCACCTCGCTCGAGTTGGTCGTCGCCGGGCACCCCCCGCCGCTGATGATCTCGCCTGCGGGCGAGCCGTCGTTCCTGGAGGTCGCAGCGGGAATGCCGCTCGGCGTCTCGGAGCTCGCGCGCTACGAGGCTCAGACGTTCGCGTTCGAGCCCGGAGCGATGGTGCTGCTCTACACCGACGGCCTCGTCGAGAACCGCACCGAGCCGATCGACGCCGGGCTTGAGCGGCTGCGCGCGCTCGCCGCCGGCGGTGGCGGCGTCGAGGCGCTGTGCTCGAAGCTCGTCGCACGCCTCGTGCCGAGCGAGCGCCACGACGACGTGGCGATGCTGGCCGCGCGCATCGAGCCGGTGCCCGAGCGCCTCAGCGGCAGCTGGCCGGCCGAGCGCGGCGTGCTCGCGGGCGTCCGCCAGCTGCTGCGCCGCTGGCTGGAGACGCGCGGCGCGACCGCCGACGAGATCTACGACATCGTCGTCGCGTGTCAGGAGGCGTGCGCCAACGCCGTCGAGCACGCCTATCGTCCCGGACAGCACTCGTTCGAGCTCGACGCGACCTATGATGGCGGACGCGTGCGCGTGACGGTCCGCGACCAGGGGCGGTGGCGGCCGCAGCGCGGCACGCACCGCGGTCGCGGCGTGATGATGATGAGAGGGCTGATGGACTCGGTCGACATCGAGCACACCGACGAGGGCACGACCGTCGTGCTGGAACGCATGCTGGGGGCGGAGGCCGCATGAGCCTGCTCGCGCGCGTCGTCGAGGAGCAGCGCGAGGACATCTCGATCGCGGCGATCGAGGGCGAGGTCGACGCCTCGAACGTCCAGGAGCTCGGCGAGCGCCTGCGCACGCTGTTGACGAATCGCAGCACGGCGCTGATCGTCGACCTCACCGAGACGACCTATCTCGACAGCGCCGGCATCAACATGCTGTTCGAGCTGGCGGGGGAGCTGACGGATCGCCAGCAGAGACTGCAGCTCGTGGTGCCGGCCGCGACGCCGGTGCTGCGGATGCTCACGATCGCCGGCCTGATCGGAGCAATCACGACCCACGAGACGCAGGACGCGGCGCTCGCGGCACTGAGCTGACCCATTTGCCGGCGCGTTGACGCCTGCTCTACCATGCACCTCGGTACATCGTGATCCCGATCGCTGACATCACAGGTCGAAGACGCTAGTTCGTCATCGCAGGCCGCCGACGGCCGCGACGAACAGCCGCACCTACCAGCGTCAGCCTTTCGACTTCAGGAGATCACCGCACTCATGTCCGCCATCGCTTCCACTGCCTCGACGACCGTCCGCACGCCCGCTCCGCTGATCTGGCCCGAGCGCGACAACCACACGCTCACCGGCGTCGACCTCGACCCGCAGCTGCCGAAGAACGTCGAGGTGCTGCTGCCGCAGCTGCGCCAGCTCGCCGCGCTCGGCGACTCGCTCCGCGCGCTCCAGGCAATCGACGGCACGTTCGTGCACGAGGGCCACGCACGCACGCTCGCGAAGGCCTCCGCCGAGCTGATGGAGGAGCTCGCCGACTCCGACGCGATCTCACCGGAGCAGGCGGACATGCTGCGCCGTCGCGCCGCGGCGCTCGTCGAGCTGCGTCACGACACCGCCATCGCGCACGAGGAGGCGGCGCTCACGACGCCGCAGCCGCTGACCGTCATCGCCGGCCCGATGTGCACCTTCCGCAACAAGACGCGCACGCCGCTGCACTCGGTCGTCGCGTGCAGTGCGCACGAGCAGGGCGACGAGTTGATCGCCGCGCTCGACGCGTCCTCCGGCGACGTGCTGCAGGAGGTCAACGGCTACTGCGGCACGCCCGACGTGACCGTCGGCGGCATCTTCGCGATGCAGGTGACCGATCTGATCGCGATGGGCGGCGAGAGCAACGCGTTCCCCAAGCACTTCGCCTACTTCCTGCCCGAGGACGAGGGCGCCGGCTACGGCGAGGTGTTCAACAAGACGATCCTCTTCCGCAACGTCTACGGGCTGCGCTACCAGTACATCTCCAAGCCGCTCGGCGACGCGCTGCTGAAGGGCTACCGCTGCAACCCCAGCGTCGACGTGCGCAACGTGCTCATCACCTGGATGCGCGGCCACGACATCGCACATGCGGTGACGACGCCGCGCGTCGGCCGCGTGGAGCCCAAGGACGTCGGCCACGAGCCGTGGTACGCGCTGCAGGAGGCGATAGCGGACGCGTACGGCAGCGCGATGGCGTTCACCGACACGTGGCTGGAGCTGGCCGGCTGCTCGCTCGACGACATGGTCGCCGTCTACCTCGCGGAGGCGCTGCACTATCTGCGCCGCCACCCGCGCAACTGGGGCGACGCCGGCGCCGCCTCGGTGGAGCTGAGCTTCCTCGCGACGCACGGCGCGATCGACGTCCACCCGGATGGCACCATCTCGTGGGAGACCGACAAGGTCGTCAAGGGCGTCCACCAGCTGTGCACGACGCTCGAGCGCGATGTCGTCTCGGCGCCGGAGCCGCCGGCCGTTCAGCGCGTGCTGGACACGTACGGCTGGCGCGAGGACAGCGTGCTCGCGCCGACGCTGAAGAAGATTCGCGACGAGCTCGGCGGAGTGCCGACCTCGCTCGCCTACCTCTAGCGCGCGGCCGGCTGCTCGACGGCGTCGAGCTCGAACATCCCGACGGTCTCCTCCAGCTCGCGTATGCGGTCGTAGTCGCGCTGGAGGACGCCGCGGTCGGGGTGCACTAGGTAGATGATCCCCGGGCAGGAGAAGAGGTCGACCGTCGGGGTGATCGTGTCGCCCGGCTTGACCATCGAGATCGTGCCGGCGAAGGACTCGAGCTGCTCGACCTCGCGCATGCCCGCCGGCGCGACGACGCGCCCGCCCTCGTGGGAGATCAGCATCACGCAGTAGGAGGCGGCCTCGAGCGTGTAGCCGGTCGCGGCGCGGCGCGCGACCGACGGCGGGTCGAGGTAGGCGTCGACCGTGACGGTGACGTGCGAGGGCGTGCAGCGGTCGATCACGTCGTCGCGCACCGAGCCGTGCATGCGCGCGCCGCACTCGACGAGCACGGGGCCGCTGGCGGTCAGCATCACCTCGGTGTGCGCCGGCCCGTACTTGATGCCGAGCGCGTCGAGCACACGATGGACGTACGGGATTATCTGGTCCTGCTGCTCCCCGCGCGGGTCGAGCAGCTCCTCGTAGTCGTAGACGAACGCCTCGCCGAGCCGCAGCTTGTTGTCGCGCCAGCACTCGGAGACGTGGTGCACGCCGTCCCAGCTGATCGAGTCGGTGAACAGCTGCGTGCCGCGCAGCAGCTCCTGCACGAGCAGCTGCTCGTTCGCCCCGTGCAACGCGTTCGGCCTGCCGATCGTCTCGGCGAACGCGGCGCGGATCGCGTCCGGCGTCTCGCACAGCACGACGCCGTCGGTGCCGGCGCTGTCGACTGGCTTCACGACGACCGGCCAGTCGCCGCGCCTGAGCGCCCAGGCGACCGCCTCGTCGGCGTCGCCCGTCTTGATCTCCTCGATCGCGCGCACGCCGGCGGCGCGCAGCGCCTGCGCCATCAGGTGCTTGTCGCGGCGGGCGGCGCTCAGCTTCGTCCCGTTGGACGGCAGGCCGAGCCGCTCGCTCAGCGCGTCGCTCACGAGCACGCCCGGCTCCGAGCCGACGACGACGAACGCGGGATCGAAGCGCGCGACCTGCTCGGCGGTCGCCTCGATGTCGCCCTCGTGGACGACGTTCGCGACGAAGTCCTCGCGCTTGAGCGCGCGCAGGTAGAAGTCCGGCGGCTGCGGCGCGGCCTGCACGTGCACCACGTCGAGTCCGGCAGCGTGGAAGCGCGGCGCGAGTCTCGCGCCGGTCGAGTAGGCGTCGACGACGACCGCCGTGCGTCTGTCGCTCATGCGCGCGCCACCAGCACGAGCCGGTCCGTCGGCTGCTTCGGGTGCGCGTCGAAGCCGCCGTAGCGCCGGACGTCGTGGAAGCCGGCCTGCTCGACCATCGCCACCAGCTCGCCGGCCTCGTAGAGGCGCGTGTCGACGTCGAGCGCCCGCCCGTCGGGCGCCGTGTATCTGACGTGGAGGATGTGCGTCTCGGGATCGCACCAGAGGTGCTCGTGGACGCCGTCGTCCTCGCGGTCGACGACCGTCCCCAGCGGCCCGAGGCGCGCCTGCGAGCGCTCGATGTCGGAGAGCTCCATCACGAGCGCGCCGCCGGGCTTGAGCGCGTCGTGCCACGTGTTCAGCACCGCCTGGTCGTCCGCGACCGTCTCGCCGTAGCCGAACGACGAGTAGACGTTGACGATCGCGTCGAAGCGCTCGACCTCCGCCGGCAGCGGCTGCGTGAGGTCGTGGACGAGGTAGTCGGGCCCCGGGTTGCGCTTGCGCGCCTCCTCGATCACCGCCGGCGAGATGTCGACCCCGACCGCGTCGAAGCCGAGCTCGTCGAAGACGGCGACCGTGCGCCCGAAGCCGCAGCCGGCGTCGAGGACGCGCGCACCCGGCTCGAGGTCGAGCAGCGCCACGATCTGCTCGCACTCGCGCCGCGTCTCCTCGTAGCGCCCGAGCGCGTCCGAGACCGCGATGAACGCAGGGCCCATCGCATCGACGTCGTTCAGGTTGCCCACGTCCTCGGTCCCTCCTTGCCTCACGCGCGCGCCACCAGCACGAGCCGGTCCGCGGGCTCCTTCGGCTTGCCGGTGAAGTCGCCGTACATGCTGACGTCGCCGAAGCCGGCGTCCTCCAGCATGCGCACGAGGTCCTCCTTCTCGTACATGCGGATGCGCGAGTGGACCTCGTCGCCGTCGAGCTCGTATCTGACGTGCAGTCTGCCGGTCGAGAAGTCGACCGTCAGCGTTTCCTTCACACCGTTCGTCCAGCGCTCGACCGGCTTCTCATCGCTTCTGAGGCGGAACCGCGAGCGCTCGAGGTCGCTCAGCTGCATCACGATCCAGCCGCCCGGTCGGAGCGCACGGTGGAAGCACGCGAGCATCTCCTGGTCTTCGGACTCCGTGATGCCATAGCCGAACGACGAGTAGACGTTCACGAGCGCGTCGAACGGGCCGACGCCCTCCGGCAGCGGCTGCGTGAGGTCGTGCACGAGATAGCGCGGACCCGGGCATCTGCGCTGCGCTTCCGCGATCGCGGCCGGCGAGATGTCGATGCCGACGGCGTCGATCCCATGTCTCGACAGCGCTTCCGCGAAGCGGCCGAAGCCGCACGCGGCGTCGAGCACGAGGTCGCCCTCCTGCAGGCCCAGCAGCTCGACGACCTGCGCCGCCTCCTGCGCGGTCTCCTCGTAGCCGCCGAGCGCCGCGGCGATGCGCATGTAGGCGGGTCCGTAGGTGTCGAGCTCGTTGAGGACGCGCTCGTCGGTGGCGGTCGCTGGGCCCTCGGGGGAGTTCATGGCGTCGCGGCTCCTGTCGTCGTCTCGGCGCGGCGCACCAGCTCGGCGCGGGCGGCGTCGTAGCCGGCGCGCACGAGCCCGAGCGTGCCGAGCCCGCAGACAAGGATGGCACGCATCACGCGTCCGACGCGTGCGTCGTGGGCGCCGTCGAGGTACCAGCCGCTGAGATGCCCGACGTAGCGCACGTACTTGAGCAGATCCAGGTCCTCCAGCGCGACCGCGAGATTGCGGCGGTGGATCTGCGCCTGCAGCACGATGTGGCGGTAGGCCTGCTCCTCGGGCGCGGGCTCCGGGGCGCCGTCGTTGGTCGTGCCCCACGCCTTGGCCCACGCGAGCGCGATCCGCCAGCCGAGGTTGTGATCGGGATCGAGGAAGTGCTCGACGGCGGGCATCACGAGCCCCTTGTGAACCGGCTTGTCGAGGCAGAAGCCGAGCACGGCGATCGCGACCAGGTCGTCGGCGCCCATCAGCGGCTCGCCGTCGCGCGCGAGCGCCTGCACCTCGGGCCGCGCGGCCAGCTCGTCGAGCAGCTCGTCGACGAGCTGCGCCGTGCCCTTGGAGGAGCTCAGCTCGCCGTCGACCTCGGAGGAGACCATGCCGTGCACGATGTGCCGGCTCGGCAGCACGCGCAGGTCAGGCTCCAGTCTCGTGAGCAGCTCCTCGGCATGGATCACGTGGGCCTTCCACTCGTCGCCGGAGAGGTGGATCAGGTCGGCGCCCTGCAGCTCGAGCATCATGTCGCGCCACATCGCGACGACGCGCAGATGGTGGGTGGGGAAGCCGTCGGCGCGCGTGAGCGGCATCACCGGGTAGCTGTCGTCGCCGGTCAGGTAGGCGATCGTGCCGCGCGGCTCTCTGATGAAGACGCCGCGCTCGATGCCGAGCTGCGCGACCGCCTTGCTCGTCTGCGTGCGCTGCGAGTCGTAGATGATCCGCTCGAAGTGGACGCCGAGCCGTGCGAGCGTCGCGTTCTGCCCCTCGACGGCCCAGTCGCGCACGGTCCGCCACAGCGCGACGGCCTCCGGGTCCTCCTGCTCGACGCCGGTCAGGAGCTGCTGCGCGAGGTCGTCGCGTTCGTCGAGGTCGCGCGCGACGGGCGCGTCCCCGTCCGCCACCTCGGCGGGCGGCCCCTCCTCTCTCGCGTAGCGGGCGTACAGCTCGCCGACGAACTGGTCCCCCTTCATGCCGGCCTGCTCGGGCGTCTGCGGCGCGGCGTAGCGCTGATAGCCGGCCATCGCCTCGCCCATCGAGCGGCCGGCGTCGCCGATGTGCGACTGGCGCTCGGCCTGGGCGCCGGCGGCGCGCAGCGCCATCGTCACGGCCTGGCCGAGCGCGATGTTGCGCAGGTGGCCGACGTGCAGCGCCTTCGTCGCGTTCGGGTCGCAGAAGTCGACCACCGCGCGCGTGCCGGCGCGCAGGTCCTCCGTCTCCATGCCCGTGAAGCGTCCGGCCTCCAGGCCGGCACCGGTGGCGGCGATGCGGTCGTCGACATAGCGCATCAGGAAGCGCTGGCCCTGCTGCTCGACGGACGCGATCGCGGGATCGGCCTGGAGCGCTGCGAGCGCCTGCGGCGCGAGCTCGGGCCGCAGCGCGATGGCGCTGACATCGGCGCCGGCGTCCGCTCTGAGGATCGGAACGACGCGAAAGCCGGTCGGGTCGACGGCGCGCAGCGTCGCCTCGACCGCGTCGAGCAGGTTGTCGGTCATTCCCCCCTCCCCATGCAAGCACGCGAGACGGGGCTCGAACCCGCAACCATCGGCTTAGAAGGCCGGTGCTCTACCAATTGAGCTACTCGCGCATGTGGCTCGCGGAACATGCTCCCGAACCCCGCTGGAGTCTAGACGAGAGGTCCTTCACGACGCGATGCTCTCGGCCGGCAGCACGCGGGGCGCACGCTCCCGCAGCGCCCCCAGCAGCGACAGCACCTCGGGGTCGCGGCCCAGCGTCAGCGCATGCTCGCAGGCCTCGATCGCGTCGCTGACGCGGTCGGTCCGCGCGAGCGCGTGCGCATAGCGCGACCAGGCGATGCGCGACTCGGGTGCGAGCAGCGTCGCGGCCTCGCAGGCGGTCACCTCGGCGCCGACGTCGCCGGACAGCTGGTGCACGAGCGCGAGATCGAGCAGGCCCTCGACCGTCGGCGCGATCGACCGCGCCCGCTCCAGCGCCTCCTGGGCGCCGGTGCGGTCGCCGAGGCGCATTCGCAGGCGCCCGAGCCGCTCCCACGCGGAGGCATCGCCGGGCGCCGCGGTCGTCTCTCTGACCGCGGCATCGCGCGCGAGGTCGTAGGCGCGCATGTCCTCGTAGATGCGGGCGGCGAAACGATGCGGCGTCGGGCGGTCGGGCTCGGCGCGCGCCCAGTCGCGCACGGCGCGACCGGCGGCGGCGAGGTTCCCGGACTGCCAGAAGGCGACCGTCAGCTGGCGCAGCACGACCGGGTTGCGCGGATCGGCGTCGCGCGCGTAGATGAGCCGCTGCGCGGCGAGTCTCGGATCGCCCTCGGCGAGCGCATGGCGCGCAGCCGTCATGAAGCGCTCAACGCGCTCCGCCGCCGGATCGGGCTTGGAGAAGTCGACGAAGTGCAGCGTGCCGGCGGGGATCGTGCGGATCCCATGCTGGAACCTCACGCGCGCCCACTGCTGGGTGTCGTCGCCCTCGCCGGAGAAGTAGATGCCGGTGACCGAGCCGACGCCCCACTCCGGGTAGGCGTTGCAGCGCGCGTAGCGGTGCACGACGGAGTGGTCCGGGACACGGGAGCCGAACGGGTCGTGTCTGGCCTGCTCCTCCGCCTCCTCCTGGCGGCGCTGCTGCTCCGCGTAGGCGCGCGCGCCCTCCTCGGCGCGGCGCTTGCGGGCGGCGGCCGCGGCGACCTTGACGGCGTTGCCTGAGACTCTGCCTCCGCGGGAGGTCTCGGCCAGCTGCTCGAGCTGGTCGGCCGCCTCGTTGATCGCCTGCAAATGGCGCTGGTGCTCGTGCTGACGACCGGGCGGCGCGATGTCCGGGTGCCAGCGCTTGGCCATCTTGCGCCGCGCGAGCTGGACCGCCCGTTTGTCGAACGGCGGCTCGAGCTCCAGCAGCAGGATGGCCTGCTCGACGTCGAACACGGTTGGCATGACTTCGCCGAGGGTAGCGGCGAAGGGTGGCCGTAGGCAGCCGAAGGGACCAGCGAATGGGCGCTGCAGGCGCTGACGCCCCGCTCGGGCGCGAGGTCTGGATCGTCGCCGGCGTCGTGGTGCTCGGCGTCTTCATGTCGATCCTCGACACGACGATCGTCAACGTCGCGCTGGCCACGCTCGCGCGCGAGCTGCACGCGCCGCTCGACGAGATCCAGTGGGTCTCGACCGGCTACCTGCTGTCGCTCGCGATCGTGATCCCGCTCAGCGGCTGGTTCTCCGAGCGCTTCGGCTCCAAGCGCGTGTGGATGAGCTCCGTCGCGATCTTCGGGATCGGGTCGGTGCTGTGCGGGGCGGCGTGGTCGTCGGGCTCGCTGATCGCCTTCCGCGTCGTCCAGGGGATCGGCGGCGGCATGATCATGCCGGTCGGCATGAGCCTGCTCGCGCAGACGGCCGGGCCGCGGCGCGTCGGGCGCGTGATGGCGGTGATCGGCGTGCCGATGCTGCTCGCGCCGGTGTTCGGGCCGGTGATCGGCGGCCTGATCGTCGACAGCGTCTCCTGGCGCTGGATCTTCTACGTGAACGTGCCGGTGGTGCTGCTGGCGCTGGTGCTGGCGTCGCGCCTGCTGCACAGCGACCAAGGCCGTGCGGACGCGGGTCGGCTGGACTGGGTCGGCGTGGCGCTGCTGCCGCCGGGGTTGGCGCTGTTCGTGTTCGGCCTGTCCGAGGTCGAGTCGCATGGCGGGATCGGCGCACCGATCGCCTGGGGACCGATGGTCGCCGGAGTCGTATTGCTGGCGCTGTTCGCGCGGCACGCCTGGCCTGCGGAGCGGCCGCTGATCGACGTGCGGCTGTTCGCACAGCGCTGCTTCCGTCCAGCTGCGCTGTCGATCACGATGGCGGGCGCGGCCCTGTTCGGGTCGATCCTCGTGATCGCCCTGTACTTCCAGGTGGCGCGCGGCGAGAGCGCGCTCGACACGGGCCTGCTGATGGCGCCGCAGGGAATCGGCGCGGCGGCGATCATGCCGCTCGCCGGCCGTCTGACGGACCGCGTCGGCGGCGGCAGCGTCGCGACGATCGGCTTCTCGCTGTTGACGCTCGGCACGCTGCCGCTCGCATGGGCCACGGCAGACACGTCATACGCACTGCTGACGATCGCGCTGGTCGTGCGGGGCATCGGGCTCGGCTGCGCGATGATGCCGACGATGGCGGCCGCCTTCGCCCAGTTGCAGCCGCCGCAGGTGCCGCGCGCGACGGCCGCGCTGAACGCGCTCCAGCGCACCGGCGGTTCGATCGGAACCGCACTGCTGGCGGTCGTGCTGACGCACGAGCTGGCGAACGCGTTCGGCGGAGCAGACGGCGGATCGCTCGGGTCCGTGCCGGCCGCGGTGCGGGAGCGCGCTGCCGAGCCGCTCGCGAGCGCGTTCGGAACGACCTTCTGGTGGGCGGTCGGGATCTCGGCGCTGGCGATCGTGCCGGCGGCGGTGCTGGCGTGGCGCGAGCGCGGCAGCTACCGGCAGGCGGACGCCGTCGCACCGCCTGCCTGATCTATCCTCCGCGGCTCGATGAGCGCTCAGTACATCTTCACGATGCACCGCCTTTCGCGGTCGTTCCCGCCCGACAAGGAGGTGCTCAGAGAGGTCTCGCTGTCGTTCTATCCGGGTGCGAAGATCGGCGTGCTCGGCTACAACGGCGCCGGCAAGTCGACGCTGCTGCGGATCATGGCCGGCACCGACACCGAGTACCGCGGCCAGGCGCAGCTCGCGCCCGGGGCCTCGGTAGGCCTGCTGGAGCAGGAGCCTGCGCTGGACCCGGACAAGGACGTGCGCGGCAATGTCGAGGACGGCGTCGCCGAGCTGCGCGACCTGCTGAACCGCTTCAACGAGCTGGCGGCCAACTACTCCGACGAGACGGCGGACGAGTTCGCCCGCCTGCAGGAGCGGATCGACGCGGCCGACGCGTGGAACCTCGACACGATGCTCGACACGGCGATGGACGCGCTGCGGCTGCCGCCCGGCGACGCCGACGTGACGAAGCTCTCCGGCGGCGAGCGCCGCCGGGTCGCCTTGTGCCGGCTGCTGCTGAGGGCGCCCGACCTGCTGCTGCTCGACGAGCCGACGAACCACCTCGACGCCGAGTCGGTCGCGTGGCTGGAGCAGCACCTGAGCGACTACAGAGGCACGATCGTCGCGATCACCCACGATCGCTACTTCCTCGACAACGTCGCCGGCTGGATCCTCGAGCTCGACCGCGGGCGCGGGATCCCCTACGAGGGCAACTACAGCGGATGGCTGGTGCAGAAGCAGCAGCGGCTGGAGCAGGAGGAGCGCTCCGACAAGGCGCGCAGACGCACGCTGGCGAAGGAGCTCGAGTGGGTGCGGATGAACGCGTCCGCGCGGCGCGCGAAGCCGAAGGCGCGCTTGAACGCCTACGAGCAGCTGCTGGCCGAGGAGCGCAACGTGAGACTCGACCAGGTGCAGATCCACATCCCGCCGGGCCCGCGGCTCGGCGAGGTCGTGATCGAGGCCGAGGGGCTGAGCAAGGGCTACGGCGAGAAGCTGCTGATCGAGGACCTCTCGTTCAAGCTGCCGCGCTCGGGCATCGTCGGCGTGATCGGCCCCAACGGCGCCGGCAAGACGACGCTCTTCCGCATGATCACCGGGCAGGAGCAGCCGGACGCGGGCGCACTGAAGCTCGGCGAGACGGTCGAGCTGGCTTACGTCGACCAGTCGCGTGATGCGTTGGATCCGGAGAAGACGGTGTGGGAGGAGATCTCCAGCGGCGAGGACCACATCATGGTCGGCGATCACAGAATGAATTCACGCGCGTACGTGAGCGGCTTCAACTTCAAGGGCACCGACCAGCAGGTGAAGGTCGGCAAGCTCTCAGGCGGAGAGCGCAACCGCGTGCATCTCGCGAAGCTGCTGCGGAGCGGCGGGAACGTCTTGCTCTTGGACGAGCCGACGAACGACCTGGACGTGGACACGCTGCGCGCGCTGGAGGAGGCGCTGTTGGCGTTCCCCGGCTGCGCGGTGGTGATCTCCCACGACCGCTGGTTCCTCGACCGCATCGCCACGCATGTGCTCGCGTTCGAGGGCGACTCGCAGGTGCGCTGGTTCGAGGGCAACTTCGAGGCCTATGAGTCTGAGCGCCGCGAGCGCTTGGGTGATGCTGCGGATCGGCCGCATCGCATCGCGTACAAGAAGCTCCTTCGCTCCTGATTCCAGCGCCGCGGTACGCCTGGCGGCCGGTGGCTCTTGCCCGGACAAGGCCGGTCTTGAAGCGCTTATGACGCTTCGGCCTGGCGTGGGATCCGCGGAAGCCTTGCCGGACAAGACCACCGGCCGCGGCTGATTCGGCGACGGTGGGGCCCAAGCCGCTGCCCGCCGGGCGCGAGGCGCGCAGCCACGCCGAAGCTCCAGCGCTTTTCGCTTCGGGCTCGGCGTGGCTTAATCAGCCGGCTGCCGGTCGTCCCGCTGGAGAGGCTTCCGCTGATCCCGCTGACGTGGCGATGCTGAGCGCCGTTACACGACTGGCCTCTCCAGCGGGACGTACCGGCAGCCCAGGCGTACCAGGCACGCGCAAACACTGGCCCGCCAGCCAACCACACGCTAGGGTCCGGTACATGGGAGACGTCTCGAAAGCAGTGCTCATCACAGGGTGTTCGTCCGGCATCGGGCGGGCGACGGCGCGGCGGCTTGCCGCGGGCGGGTGGACGGTGTACGCGACGGCGCGTCGGCTGGAGTCGATCGCGGACCTGGAGGCGGCGGGGTGCCGCACGCTTGCTTTGGATGTGACCGACGAGGACTCGATGGTCGCCGCGGTGCGGACGATCGAGGAGACGCATGGCGCGATCGGCGTGCTGATCAACAACGCCGGCTACTCGCAGAGCGGCGCGATCGAGAGCGTGCCGCTGGAGGCGGTGCGCAGACAGTTTGAGACGAACGTGTTCGGCCTTGCGCGACTGACGCAGCTCGTGCTGCCGCAGATGCGCCAGCAGCGTTGGGGCAAGATCGTGATGCTCGGGTCGATGGGCGGCAAGCTCGTGTTCCCGGGCGGCGGCTGGTATCACGCGACGAAGCACGCGATCGAGGCGGTCAGCGACGCGCTGCGCTTCGAGGTGCGCGGCTTCGGGATCGACGTGATCCTGCTCGAGCCGGGCCTGATCACGACCGAGTTCGGGAACGCCGCGGTCGCGAGCATGAGCGACGTCGACGCTGCGGCGGCTGCCGCGACGGACGACCCATACGCGAAGTTCAACGCCACCGTCGGCAGCGCGACGCAGGGCGCCTACGAGGGTCCGCTGCGCCTGCTCGGCGGCGGTCCTGACCGCGTCGCGAAGGTGATCGAGAAGTCGATCCGCAAGCGCCGCGCTCCTACACGCGTGACGATCACGCCGTCGGCGAAGCTGTCGATCCCCTCGCGGCGGCTGATGCCGGATCGCGTGTGGGACGCGATGATGCGCGCGCAGTTCCCGACACCGAAGTAGCGCGAGCGGCGAGGCTCGGTCGGGTCCTGGAGGCTGCTCCAGTGGTTTCCTTGCCGTGCCCTTAACGGCAAATGGCGCGGCCGGCTCCCCCAAGCCGACCGCGCCATGTCTTGCTGCTGCTCGTTGTTAGTGGCGCTTCTTTCCGCCGCAGCCGCGGATGTGCAGCCGCGTGTGGCGCGTGATCGAATCGCCGTTCTGGCCCTTCATCTGCACCAGCGCCGTCGAGCGTCTGCCTCTTCTGGAGCACAGGTTGGTCACGACACCCAAGGGCCCGTGGCTGCCCGAGACAATGCTCAGCGTGAACTTCGACACCGGCGCGTCCGGGATCGTGTCGAAGTCGGTCGTCAGGTACTTGTTATCGACGACCGAGACACGACCCACCAGATCGATGCTGATGTCGCCGCGCAGCGCGACCATCAGGTCCGGCAACGGACGACCCGGATGCTTGACGAAGAACGCCCCGCCACGCAACGGATCCTTCAGCAACGGCGTCTTCGCGACCGCGGAACCTGCCCGCGACCCGCCGCATCTCCCCGCCTCGTAGACGTCGAGCGTGCACGCTCTCTGCACCACATTCAGCAACGCAGCCAACGTGCCCGGCAGCTGCACCCGCACCGACTTCATGTTGCTCTGCCCGGGCGTCTGCGTCAGCACCGCCTTGAACGGCGTCGAGATCGCCCGCGTCGTGTGGTGTCTGCTACCGACGAACAGGGCGAGCTTGGGCGCGAACTTGAGGTTCTTGCAGTTGCCCACCTTGAACCGCGAGGACAGCTGGGCAGTGAGACCGTCCACCGAGGTGGCAGTGCCGCCGACCTGTTGCGTGGAGCAGTTCGTCGGCGCAACCATGAATCTCGGCTTATCGATCGACACCCGCACCGCACGGATCTGCAACGGCACGCCCTTCACGATCGTCGGGAACGGATCCGAGACAACACTCAACTGCGCCGTCCGCGGATTCACATGAATCGCCTGACGGACGACCACCGTGCCCAGGTTGAACGGGCCAGCCACCGCGTCCACCACGACCGCCAGCCCGTACGGGGCGCCTCTGTAGCCCTCCGTCAGGAACACACGACCGTTATCGACCCAGAACGGCGTGCTACCGACACCCGTCGCCACCTTCGCATGACCGATCAACGACCCAGCCGGGCAATTCCCCGTGTTAGCCGCCGTGTTCGAGCACTGCTCCGCGTCCTTCACACGCGCCAACAACCCTCTCGGCGTATCGATCGTCAGCCCGCTGAACACCGAATCATCATCGGTACGGCCCAGTGCGACGTGCATCGGGCTGCTCGAACCAGCCACCGGGTTCTCGACGCCGGCGCGGAACGCCGGCGCGAATCTCGCCGCCTGGCAGCCGCTCACGACGAACTGGCTCGAGACGTGGAACGGTCTGTCACCCCACGAGAGGAAATCCACCTCGGAGGACTTGACCCCACACGAGCGCGGCGACGCCAACGGCGCCCGCGAACCCGTCTTGAAGTGCAACGTCATCGAATCAAACGGCAACTGCGGCAAATCGTCGAACGTCGCCGTCAACTGACCGCTTCTCGGGTCGTCTCTGATCGGGTTCGCTCTCAACCCGCCCGGCAGCTTGATGTCAACCCCGTCATCATCAGAGCGCAGCTCGATCGCGATCCGGAACAACTGACCCGACTCCGGATCATCCGAGGCCTGCGTGCGCAAGAACACGCTGCCGCCGATCGGGTGGTCAAGCAACGGCGATCTCACCGTGACCGTCCCGATCTTCGACGCAGGATCGCACGTCGCGGCCCCGTCCTGTCTGAGCCTCAGATCGCTGTCAGAACAGGCCTTCAGGCCGCCCGCCGAAGACGGATTCACCGTCACGCCCTCCGGCAACTGCACGACCACCCGTCTGATATCCGCCGGCGCGATCCCATCCGGCCCGAACACCTGCGGCATCGACACCACCGTATCCACACCCACCGGCGAATGCGGCACAAGCACCGACGGGATGAGCGTAAAGGCCGGATCAAACGGATTCAGATCGCACCCAGTCGCACCCGGCGTGGTCGTCTCGACATGATCGAACGTCTCAGGATCCACATACGTGTTGATGTCCATGCTCCACGGCAGCGCCGCACCACACGACGTCGGCATCCGCAAGAACGCCTCTCTCGCAGCGGTCGACGGACACAAGTCCCCGCTCGCGCCAAACAAGCCGAACGTGCACTCCGCACGCACCGGGTCATACGAGCTCGCGGTCGGAACGCCCCACAACTGCACCTCAAACTTCGAGATCGGAACCGAGCTCGGAGCCTTGCTCGTAATGATGTCGATCCCGTAATCGGTCGGACGCACCTTCGCGCGCAAGTTGACGATCAGCCCCTGGTAATAGAACCCAAACTCCGCAGGCGCACCCAGCGGCGGCACGAGGTTGTAGACCGGCACCGTGTCCTTGCCATTCACCAGCGCCAAACCGATCTGACTGTCACGAGGACAATTCGGAACCTGCGACGAACTCGCCGACTGCTCCTCCAACTGCGCAGCAGTGCACCGCTGCGCTGTCGCCGTCGGATAGCCAACAAACCCCGGCGGCACATGCACCACCACATCACGGAAGCTCTCTGCCGGCGAGACGGTGATGAAGCCAGGGAAATCGAAGTCCGCCAACGCCTGCGACCGCAGCTCCGCACCGGTGTCGATCTCGGTCGGAACGCCGCCAGCCTGAGCAGCAGCACTACCTCTCAGGGCAACGTCGAAGCTGTCAACGTCAAACGGCCCGATCGGATCGGTGTTGAACACGAGCGGCACGGTGACCGTATTGCCCGCCCCACCACCAGAGACCTCGACCTCGCCGGTCAAGATCCCGGTCGCGCCCGGGTCGACGGACGTCAACGTCATGTACGTCAAGGTGCGGCCCAGCGGGGTCCCAGTGACGTCGATCACGCACTCGTCAACCTGACCTGACGGCGTGCACGTCGGACTGGGAGACGTGTCCGGGCTCGGATCGACCAGCGCCACCCCCGCAGGGAGCGTGTATCTGATCGTCATGTTGCCGGTAAAGGCTTCGTCGCCGACGTTGATGATGTTGACCCACATCCCCAGCGATCTACCCGGCGTGACGTAGTCAGGCTTCAACATGCTGACGCGGATCACCGGCGCCGCAGCCGCAACGCTCACCGCAGCGGCGACAAGGAGAACGGCGAGCGCCATGCTCCAGCACAGCCGCTTGAGCAAATAAACGCGCTTCATGATCTGCGTCCCTTCTTCTCAACGATGCTGCCGATAGGTCGTCGAACGTCGATCATGTCAACGCCCCTTCCGCTGACGCGCCTTGAACGTGACATGCACCGTTGCCCTCGCCTTGCCGCCGTCAGCGGCACGGAAGGCCAGACGGAGCGCCGCCGTGTAATGACCGAAGCGCTCAAGCCGCAGGCGGGCACTCTTGCCAAGCCGCACGTGCAGCCGGACCGTTCCCGCGCTCCCCCGCCTGAGCGACCCCGAGACCAAGCCTCTGCCGCTCCACGCGATCCGGCCTGCAGCTCCGAGCCTCACGCGCAGCACGCCCTCAGAGCCGCGCAACGTCACGCTGTGCCTGACGACCAGGCGCGCATGGGCCGCGCCAGATGTGGTGTCACCCTCGAGCGAAAGACTGCCGATCACGTCATCCGCGGGCGGCGTGGGCGGCGCGCCCTGACACGCCTCGCCATCGCAGCCAGGCGCGCTGTCAAGCGGCTGATCCGGGGGCGCCGCCCCAACCCGCACGTCATACACGTCGACGTAGTCATCCCGATCAGACTTCACCAGCTGCTGGCGCGTCACGACGAACACGTCATCGCCGCTCCGGCTGGCGTCGACGAACATGGCTGGATCTCTGCCCTTCCCCGTGGTAAGGAGACTGAGCGTTCTCGTCTGCCCGTCGTATTCGTACACATCCGCGACACCGTTCGTGTCCTCCGGAACCAACGACCCGGTGCTCGAGAAGAACACCTTCCCGTCGTCGCTCAAGAACCGCGGGCGGAAGGCTTGATAGTCGCGGCCTCCGCTGCTCGTGATCGTGGGCACGAGCGACGCATCCGATGGGCACGAGACGCACGTCAACGACTGACTGCTCCGGTCGTAGACGTACATCTGCCCCTGCTTGATATACGCAAGCCAGTTGCCGTCAGGCGAGACGCGTCCATTACCCGGCTTCGTCGCGGCGAGCGTCAGCCATCCGTTGCCCGGAGTCCGTGCAGCAGAGGGATCAACGGTCGTGAGCCCCGGAACGCCCTCCTGCCACAGCTTCAACGTCCCACCGGACTCATGAAGGTAGACACGTCTGCCGTCATCGCTCATCCCGACAAGCGTGCCACCGGTGGCGCCGACGTCATAAAAAGCACTTCCGTCGTTCGTGATCAAGGTGAGGTTGCCGTTGTTGCTGTCCGCGTCCTCGCTGTAGGTGAAGCGATACTCGTCAGGACCAGGAGCGGTATCCGCGTCCACCAATGGATCGTCGGATACGAAGAACACGTTCTTACCATCGGGCGTCATGCCCTCGAAGAGGATCCCGTTCGCGGGCGTTCTGTCTCCATTACCACGCTCCGGCTCGCTGACCCACGCTGTGGGTCTTCCATCGACGTGCAGATACAGCTGAGACGGAGCGCTCCCGTCGGGCGAGGCATTGAAGACCACACGGCTGCCGTCCGCCGACATCGTGCCTCTGATCTGGCTCGGGAACACGCTTACCCCCGCCGGAGGAACCGATCCATCCGGCAGCAGCCCGGCGACGCTCAAGGCCCCGTCGTCCCACTTGTAGAGGTTCTGAACACCCGGCGCCGCCTCCGGCAGCATCCGCGTCGAAAGAACGAACGCAACGTGCTTCGCATCGGCCGAATAGCCGCTGAAATCGGTGTTGAGGAAGTCGAAGAGCTGAAGCGGGTCCTGCTGGGTCTTGCTGATCGTCCGCAGCGTGCCCGTCACCGCATCCTCTGCGTAGAGGTTCTCGCGCAGCGGCGTGTCGTCCGCGACCGCCGGCAGGTCATAGGCCCACACAAACGCATTGCTGAGATCGTCCGCAAAGATCTCTACGCGTGTGGACGCAGGGAGCACCTGGATCGCCTCGGGGCGGGGCCTCGGGGTCACCGAATGCGTCGACCAGCCGCCTGCGCCACGTCGAGCCACGTACGTAGTCCGGCCCACCATGCCCGAGCCGACCGCGTCCCCGAACAGGAGGCGAGACTCAAACGTCACCGCGTCACCGGCGTCCGAGGCCATCGTCGACGATCGCTCGGCGATGATGTCGCCATCGCCCTTCTGGGCCGGCGAGACCTGCTCGTAGTGCCGCATCTCGGCAGCCCCGACAGGAACCGCGAAAGCAGCACATGCGAGGATCGCCACGCCCAGGGTGATGGCGCATGCGAGCAGACGACCTATCTCTCGTTGGAGCAACACTTGAACCTCTCCCTCTAAAAACGGACGTGGCTACCATAGCGACTCGCCCCCGCGCCCGCAAACCTGGTTGTCTGCCTCCTTGACACCGCTTCGCAGGCTGCCTAAGCTGATCGGCAGCGTCCCGGGTCGAGCTTCGCGGACCGCGAGGCAGATCGGTCGCAACGATCCTGCGCTGTCGGAGAAAGGGGGATTACCGACACATACTCAGACGCGCCCTGCGCGTTCTCTTTCGTTAACTCGTCTATATGAAACGAGGATCATTCACATGAAGTTCAGCAAGCTGCTCCTCGCCGTCGTGAGCGCCGCGGTGCTCCTCGGCGCGTTCGTCTCCTCGGCTGCCGCCAGGAACTTCTCTGCCTCAGAACAGAGGAACACCGCCCTATGGACCAGAATGAATTTCTCCGGCGGCTTTGGCACCGTCGAATGCGAAGTCAAGCTCAGCGGGTCCCTCCACACAAGAACAGCCACGAAGACCGTTAACTCCCTAATCGGCTACATCACCGAAGGCACCGTCCTAAGGTGCGCCAGGGGCAGCGCCACCATCAACCAGGCAAGCTTCCCGTGGCACCGCAGATACCGC
>Ga0070659_100000049_pt1 | contig 98059 bp, 88 predicted proteins | sample KBSC23metaG_FD_64666 | JGI IMG/M metagenome (GOLD analysis project Ga0070659, IMG submission 64666) | Corn rhizosphere microbial communities from Kellogg Biological Station, Michigan, USA - KBS C2-3 metaG | ecosystem: Host-associated > Plants > Roots > Rhizosphere > Soil ... | reverse complement strand
GCGGCGTGTTCCGCGCCACCCAGGGCCTGCAGGAAAAATTCGGCGAACTGCGCGTGCTCGACACGCCGCTGGACGAAACCACCATCGCCGGCGTCACCGTCGGCCTCGCCGTGGCCGGCATGAAGCCGGTCGCCGAGGCGCAGTTCGAAGGCTTCATCTACCCGATGATGGAACAGATCGCCTGCCACGCCGCACGCATGCGCAACCGCACCCGCGGTCGCCTCACCGTGCCGGCCGTGTGGCGCGCGCCGTGGGGCGGCGGCATCCGCGCGCCGGAGCATCATTCGGAAGCGAACGAGCACCTGTTCACCAACATCCCCGGCCTGCGCGTGGTGATGCCGTCATCGCCCGCGCGCGCCTACGGCCTGCTGCTCGCGGCGATCCGCGATCCCGATCCGGTGATGTTCTTCGAGCCCAAGCGCATCTACCGCCAATACAAGGAAGAAGTGCCGGACGACGGCGAGGCACTGCCGCTGGACGTGTGCTTCGTGCTGCGCGACGGCAGCGACGTGACGCTGGTGACTTGGGGCGCGCAGGTGAAGGAAGCGCTGGAAGCGGCCGATGAACTGGCCAGCCAGGGCATCAGCGCCGAAGTGATCGACGTGGCCACGCTGACCCCGCTGGACTTCGACACCATCGCCGAATCCGTACAAAAAACGGGCCGCTGCGTGATCGTGCACGAAGCCCCGAAGACTGCCGGCTTCGGCGCCGAGATCGCCGCCCGCATCGCCGAAGAATGCCTCTACGACCTGCTCGCGCCGGTCGAACGCGTCACCGGCCCCGACACCCACATCCCGCTGTTCCGCCTGGAAATGAAATACCTGCCGAGCGTGGAACGCGTCGTCGACGCGGCGAAGCGTACGCTGGCGGTCAGCTGAGCTGACCGCCGGGATTCGGGATCGGGGATTCGGGATTGGTCAAAGCCAAAGCCCGCTCCGCTTTCCGAATCCCGAATCCCGAATCCCAAATCCCGGACAAGAAAATGGCTGATATCAAGACGTTCTACCTCCCCGACCTCGGCGAAGGCCTGCCCGACGCAACTGTGGTCGAGTGGCACGTGAAGGTGGGCGACGACATCAAGCTCGATGCCCCGCTGTGCTCGATGGAAACCGCCAAGGCGGTGGTCGACGTGCCCTCGCCGTATACCGGCAAGGTCGTCAAGCTGCACGGTGCGCCCGGCGACATCATCGAGACCGGCGCGGCGCTGGCCGAATTCGAGCCCGATCCGAACGCCAAGCAGCGCGCCGAATCCCAGGAAACCGGCCACCACCACGGCCCGAAGAAGACCGAGGCCGCACCGGCACCCGCGCCGGCAGCCGCCAAGGCCGATCGCGAAGACGAAGGCACCGTGGTCGGCGCGATGGTCAGCGGCAGCCACGTGCATGTCGAGCAGGCCGCCAGCATCGGCGGCGTGAAGGCCGTGCCGGCGGTGCGTGCGCTGGCGAAGAAGCTCAAGGTCGACCTGACCCGCGTACGCCCCAGCGGCGCCGACGGCGTGGTCACGATGAAGGACGTCAAGGAGGCTGCCGCGAGCGGTTCCGCTCCGCTCCCTTCTCCCTCCTGGAGAGGGGCCGGGGGTGAAGGTGCGGGCGGAGCGCAGCGTTCCGCTTCGACCGAACCCTCATCCGCTCTTCGGGCACCTTCTCACCCACAAGGGGACTCCCCAAGGGTCGCCGAAGGGAGAAGGGAAGAACAACGCACCGTCACCTCGCTGGCCGGCAAGCCGGTACGCACCGCGCCGCCCAGCATCACCGCCAGCGGCCAGCCGGAACAGCTCAAGGGTGTACGCCGCAACATGGCCCGCGTGATGGCCGATGCGCACGCCCAGGTCGTGCCGACCACCCTGGTCGACGACGCCGACCTGCATGCCTGGATCGGCAAGCAGGACATCACCGCGCGGCTGATCCGCGCCATCGTCGTCGCCTGCAAGACGGTGCCGGCGCTGAACGCCTGGTTCGACGGCAAGAACCTCACCCGTACCTTGCATCCGCAGGTGGACATCGGCATCGCGGTGGACACCGACGACGGCCTGTTCGTGCCGGCGCTGCGCAATGCCGACGTGCTCGACGCCACCGGCGTGCGCGCCGCGATCAAGCGCCTGCGCACGCAGGTCGAGGATCGCACGATTCCGGCCTCGGAGCTGTCCGGCTACACCATCAGCCTGTCCAACTTCGGCATGTTCGCCGGCCGCTACGCGACACCGGTGGTGGTGCCGCCGACCGTCGCCATCGTCGGCGCCGGCAAGCTCAGCCACGACGTGGTCGCGGTGATCGGCGGCATCGAAGTGCATCGCCGCATGCCGATCAGCCTCACCTTCGACCACCGCGCCGCCACCGGTGGCGAAGCGGCGCGCTTCCTCAAGGCGATGCTCGACGATCTCGCCCTGCCGAACTGATCCATCACGTTGCAGCAAAAGAAGCCCGGGCGTTTCATCACGCCCGGGCTTCTTTTTGCGTCATGAACGCTTCCATCACGCCACCGGCCCGCTGGGGAATGCCCTCCCGAACCCGATGAGAAGAGTGTAGGGCGGGCACCGCCCGCCGGCTGTTCGACGATGCGTCACGGCCAGGAGCGGCGGGCATTGCCCGCCCTACGAAATCCTTCCGAATCCCGTGAAAAGAGCATCGCCCGCCAGCGGGCTCCTGCGCGGTGTCGAACCCATCGGTCAGTAGTCACGCACGTCCAGCAGCATGAAACAGCGGGCGCTGTAATCGCCGGTTTGCGGCCAGGCGACCGCGTTCAACGCCAGTGTGCCGGCCGTCCACAAGGCGTTGTCGAGCAAGGCCTCGCAGCGTGAGTCGCCATCGCGGGCATGGCTGTGCACCAGCCGCAGCCAGTGCAGCTCGGGGCTGAGCGCCTCGCGCTTCAACGCAGCCTCGATCGACGCCAGCGCCTCGGCCGGCATGCTTGCGGCGTCCGCACCGCGCGCGCTGAACGGGCCGATGAACACGTCCCAGGTGCGCACGCCGATGTCCCACGCGGCGATCCGCATCTTGCGCTCGTCGGTGACATACCAGCAGGCGGCCAGCAGGGGGTGGAACACGTCGTGTTCGAACGTGTGCAGCGCATCGCGGCAGCCGGCCTCGCCGCCGCCGATGCCGGCGAAGCTCTCCTCGATGTAGCGCTCCTCGCTCAGCACCACGTCGACGTCGAGCCGGCCGGGCTCGCCAGTGGCGCCTTCACGCCAGGCGGCGCGGATCGCGGGGAAGTCGCCGTCGGTGACCAGCCAGCCGTCCTCGTCCGCCTCAAGCTCGACATCGTGCCGCTCGAACAGCCGCAGGAGATATTGCTGTAGTGCCACACTGTCCATCGTCATTCCCGGTTCGGCTGGCCCGGATTCTCCCAGCCGTTCACCCTGAGCCTAGGCCCGGAGGGCCGAAGTCGAAGGGCGATGCGCAGAGCCGTCCAAGGCTGTCCTTCGACTTCCTCGCTCCTCCAAGTCGCGGCCATCCCTGGCCGCTCCCCGCGTGCGCTGCGCTACGCTCAGGAGGAACGGTCGGTAGGTTGCCGGTTCGTCGACGGCAACTCGCGCCAGGTCAGGTGCACGCGCAAGTGGAACTCCCGCTGATGGTAGCCCGCCAGCACGCTCTGGCACAGCAGGCAAGACCGGTGGCTGCGCCCGCCCCCTACATGTCGAAACGATAACTCAGCTTGACCAGCAGTTGTTCGTCGTCGCGCAACGCAAAGCTGTTGCCGAACGCGTCGGCGCTATTGCGCACCTGGCCATCCAGCGCATAGCCGCCGCGACCGTAGACCACGTACAGGTAGGACAGCGGCGCCAGCTCGTAGCGATAGCGGATCTGCAGGCCGAGGTTGCGCACGCTGAAGTCATCGATCGGCTCGTCGCTGGCCACGGCGCGGCCGTTGGCGGCGATACGGTAACCGCCGCGCAATCGCGCATCCAGGCCGATCGCCTGCAGCTTCATTCGCAACTCCTGGCGAGTGTCGATGGCCCAGTCGAAGCCGGCGTCGAGCTGCAGCGTGCGCCCGTCGAAGCGGCCGATCAGGTTGTCGTGCTGCCACACCAGCCAGTCCGGGATGTGCTCGTAATAGGGCCCGGCGTACACGCTGAACGCATCGCTGACGAAATAGGTCGGGATGAACTTGACCTCATAGCCGAGCTGCCGGTTGCCGCCCAGCCCGCCGCTCTCGACCTCCGCGTCCAGCTTGAACGCCCAGTCGCCGTGGCGTGGACTGATGCGTTCGTAGACCAGATCCACCGACGGCGGCAGGAACAGCGCGCCGTGGCCGCGGGTCAGCAGGTCGTCCCAGCCGGCGCTGTTGATGTTGAGTTGCGCCTGCTCGGTGGCGCCGTTGCGCAGGCCGCTGTTGCGGCCGATGCGCAACTGGCGGCGCAGCCGCAGGCCGTGATCGTTGTCCAGCCCGTCGATGCGAAACTGCCAGTCATGCGAGCTGTACGCCGAATCGGCCGGCAGCGACGTATAGCGCTTGCGGATCTCCCAGTGGCCGTAATTGAAATTGTTGCGCTCGAGATAACCGAAATCGTTGACCTGCAACTGGTCGCCGAAATGCATGCCGAGCCATTGCTGGCGCCAGCCGCTGCCCATTTCGTAATCGGCCACCATGGTGGCGCCGCTGTCGCGGGTATGCGTGCCGGACTGCGCGATGTCGCTGCCGACCAGGTTGGTCGCGATGGTCAGCTGCGGCGTCGGCCGCCAGTGGTGATCCACACCGAGCACGGTCGCCTCGCGATCCAGCCACGGCCGGTCGACGCGGGTCAGCAGCATGCCCAGGCTCTGCTCACCGAAATCGTGGGTCAGCCGCGCGGCACCGAAGAAGCGCCCGGCCTCGCCATCCTCGTCCGCCGCCAGCACGCCATAGCTGGTGCCGCCGACGCTGCCGTTGAGCTTCACCGCGGCGTTGATGTCGGCCGCGCCGCGGCCGTCGTCGGACGGCCCGCCGACGCGGCGGGTGTAGATCAGCTGACTGTTGTCGTCGAGCAGGCCAAAATCGAAGATGCCCTGGTTCTCGGTGAAGAACGGCCGCTTGTCGCTGACGTAGGTTTCGGTGGCGTCGAAGTTGACCACCAGGTCGTCGCTCTCGACCTGGCCAAAATCCGGATTCAGCGCCGCGGTCAGCTGGAACTGGCCGTTCGGCTTCCACAGGATGTCGGCGCCTTGCTGGAAGTGGCTGCGGCCGCGCACGTTGTCGTACAGGCCGGATGCATACGGCGTGATCGCGAACAGCGACTGACTGTAGGACGGCACCTCGATCCGTTCGAATTCGGACAGGAACCGCGGGCGCATGAAGCTGGCCACCGGCCATGCGTCGCGCTCGCCGGTGGAGCCGGTGACGCGGTCGAGGTAGATGCCGAGCGTGCGCCTGCCGTCGCTCGCCGCATGCATCGGCGCGGTGTACCAGGGGATCAGGATCTCGACGCTCCAGCCCGCCGCGTCCTCGCTCACCGCGTGCTGCCAGCTGCCGTCCCAATCCTTGTTGAACTGGTTCTCGCTGGTGAGCACGGCATCGTTGATGCCGTCGGTCGAACTGACCACGAAGTCGTAGCCGGTGCGCCCGTCGCCATTGAAATCGACCATCAGGTTGACCCGATCGACCTGATCCTCGAAGTCGCGCTGCACGCGCTGGCGCGTGCGCGGCACGTCGGGCGGCTGATCGCAGCGAAACGCCACGGCCAGGCCCTTCGGCGTGGCCAGGATCCAGGCCTCGGTATGCAGCGTGCCGGGTTTGCCGCTGAGCGGCTGGGTCTGGCGAAAATCGGTGACGTGCCGCGCCCCCTTCCACTCGTCCGGTCGGATATGGCCATCGATGTCGACGGCCAGCACCGGCGCCGATACCGCGGCCAGGGTCAAGAACAGCAGGCATGCCAGGCGCATGTCGAAAACTTCCACGGGGAGACGGCGCACGATGGCGCCGGAGAGACGACGGATTCGCTACGCGGGGTAGATGCGCAGCTTGACGTTTCCGTTTAATTCCCTCGACGGCCATTGGTCACGCTGCCCCATGCCGGACAGCTGCCGATGCCTCCCGGAAGGCAGGCCCGCGATCAGCGCCGGCGCCCCCACCACACATGACGCAGCCACAGCGCCGGCACCATTACCGCGGTGAAGGCGCCATAGCCCCACAGCGCGGGCAGCACCTGCTGCCAGATCGCTCCGCTGACCCGACCAAACTCGCCCGTTTCCGGCAGCGTGGCCGAATCGAAGCCAGCTAGCGCGGCCAGCGCGGTGGCGACGCCCGCCAGCAACAGCGCCAGCACATCGAATACGCGCCGCCCGACGGTGCGCGGCAGGCTGCGCGGCCAGATCCAGTAGATCCCGCAGAGCACCAGCAACCATGGCGCCAGCAACAAAATGGACAGATAACGCACGCGATCCTCCTTTCAGGCCGCGCCGACGCGTCAGCGCTCGTGAACAGTCAACGATCTGGCGTGACGCCCAGTTTTTGCTTCCCCCACCGCGCGGGGGAAGCAAAAACAATGCGTCACCCCCCTCTCAGCCCTGCGCGGCGAGCTGATCCAGCGCCGCGCGCAGTCGCGCCAGCGCCTGCGCGCGCGCCGCTTCGTCAGGATAGTCTGGCGTGCCGGCCACAACCGCCCCATCGATCTCCAGGATCAAACCCGAGCCGCGCACCTGCACCACCGCCGCAGCCGCGCCCAGGGTCTTCAGGCGCTGAAGACTGACGCCCGCGGCCTTCGGATCGGCAAACGACGTCGACAGCAGCAACTCCTCGCCCTCGGCGGAAAACAGCCGGAACCGGAAGCCGCCGTCGTCGTCGCGAAAACTGGCCAGGCGTGGCGCACGGCCCGGTTTCGGCGACGTCGCCGGCCGATTCGCCGGCGCCGCCGCGGTGCGCATCGGGCGCAGGCCCAACGCATCGCGCAGCGCCGCCAGCTTGGGCGTGGCAATCGCGCGCGCCTTGCGGGCGCCCTCCTGCAGAATGGTCTCGATCGCGGCCGGGTCGGCCATGAAGGCCTCGTAGCGCTCGCGCATCGGCGCCACCTCGGTCTCGATGCGCTCGTACACCACCTGCTTCGCCTCGCCCCAGCCCAGCCCGTCCAACAGGCCCCGACGAAAGGCCTCCGTCTCCGCCTCGCTGGCAAAGGCGCGGAAGATGGTGAACAGCGCGCAACCCTCCGGATCCTTCGGCTCGCCCGGCGCGCGCGAGTCGGTGACGATGCGCATGATCGCCTCGCGCAGCGCCTTGCTGCCGCCGGCGAACAGCGGGATGGTGTTGTCGTAGCTCTTGGACATCTTGCGCCCGTCCAGGCCCGGCAACGTGGCCACCTGTTCCTCGATCTGCGCCTCCGGCAGCACGAAGAACTCGTGCCCGTGCAGATGATTGAATCGCTGGCCGAGATCGCGCGCCATCTCGATGTGCTGGATCTGGTCGCGCCCCACCGGCACCTTGTGCGCGTCGAACGCCAGGATGTCGGCCGCCATCAACACCGGGTACATGTACAGGCCGGCGGTGATGCCCGCATCGGGATCCTCGCCCGCCTCCGCATTGCGATCCACCGCCGCCTTGTAGGCATGGGCGCGGTTGAGCATGCCCTTGGAGGCTACGCAGGTCAGAAACCAGGTCAGCTCGGGAATCTCCGGGATATCCGACTGCCGGTAGAACGTGACCCTCGCCGGGTCGAGCCCCGCCGCCAGCCAGCTCGCGGCGATCTCCAGCCGCGACCGCTCGATCCGCGCCGCGTCGTCGCTCTTGATCAGCGCGTGGTAGTCGGCCATGAAGAAAAACGCATCCACGTCAGCCCGCCGACTGGCCGCGACGGCGGGACGGATCGCGCCCACGTAGTTGCCCAGATGCGGCGTGCCGGTCGTGGTGATGCCGGTGAGGATTCGAGTCTGCATGCTGCGTTGCGCAAGGAAAATGCCAGTTTACGACATCCGCCGAGCGACCCGGCCGACCGGATTTCGTCCTTGCCAAAAAAATCACATGGATCGGCCCAGATTCAGGCCCACCTCGACCACGGCAAGGAGATTGAAGCTCATGAGCGGCAAGTTCACTGCATTTACCGGCAAGAACGGCGAGACTTATTTCAACCTCAAGTCTGGCAACGGCGAAATCATTCTCAAGAGCGAGGGATACAAGGACAAGGTCGGTGCGCACAACGGCATCGAGTCGGTGCGCAAGAATGCACCCGATGCGACACGCTACGAGAAGAAGGCTTCCGTCAACGGCAAGTTCCACTTCACCCTGAAGGCCGCCAACCACCAGGTCATCGGCCATAGCGAGATGTACGAGAGCGAGCGTTCGCGCGACGCCGGCATCGCCTCGGTGATGGCGAATGCTCCGGACGCCAAACTCGTCGAGGAATGAGCGGCCTTTCGGCTCGACCTATCGGGTCGCGCCGAAACCCCATCGGCTCGCTTCAACGGATCAGCGTGGACTTGCCGAACAGCGACTCGATCAGATCCACCGCCAGCTTGGCGGTGGCGTTGCGACGGTCGAAGGCGGGGTTGAGTTCGACCAGATCCAGCGAGGCCATCCGGCCGCTGTCGGAGATCATTTCCATGCACAGCTGCGCCTCGCGATAGGTCGGCCCGCCGCGCACGGTGGTGCCCACGCCCGGCGCGATGGAAGGGTCGAGGAAGTCGACGTCGAAGCTCACGTGCAGGTGGGTGTTCCCGTCGACGCCGTCCAGCGCCTGCTCCATCACCCGCTTCATGCCCTCCTCGTCGATCCGGCGCATGTCGAAGATGCCTACGTTCGCCTCGCGCACCAGCTGCTTCTCGCCGTAATCGACCGAACGAATGCCGATCTGGCGAATCACGTCGGGCGTGATCGCCGGCGTGCTGTTGCCGATCCCGGTGAGCACCTTCGGGCCGCGTCCGCACAGGCAGGCCACCGGCATGCCGTGGATGTTGCCCGAGGGCGTCGCCTCGGCGGTGTTGAAGTCCGAATGGGCATCCAGCCAGAGCACCCGCAACTGCTTGCCGTTCTCGCGGCAATGATCGGCCACCGCGCTGATCGAGCCGATCGCCAGGCAGTGGTCGCCGCCGAGCATGATCGGCAGGCGCCCCGCCTGCAGCTCCTGATGAACGGCCGTATAGACGGCCGTATTCCATGCCACGACTTCGTCGATGTGCCGATAGCCGTCGACCGGCGGCAGCCACGGATTGAGCGGCCCATGCAGGTTGCCGCGGTCGATCACCCGCAGCCCGCGCTGCTCCAGCTTTGCGCCGAGGTCGGCCACGCGCATGGCCTCCGGGCCCATCGAGGCCCCACGATGGCCGGCGCCGATGTCGGTCGGTACGCCGATCAATGAAACGGTCTGTTTGCTCATGATGTCTTGCCTGCTTTGGAGTCCGGCCCGCACCCGCCGAAACGATGCGCCGGAACGATGGACATGCGGCGCACGGGGCAGTTGCCGGGATCTCGCGCGGGGCGCTGCCGCGGACGCACCAAATACACGCGCGGCATCGACGGCCACGCATGGCTCCAGTCTACCGGATCAGGCCACGGCACCCCGCTCCGCACGCCGTTCGTGCGGCGAACCGGGCCGGATGCGCACGACATCGCGTCGCCGGCTAGCGATGCTCCGCCTTGCGCATGCGCTCCAGCTCATCCTCCCGGCGGGAGCGCGCACCGGCACGCCATGACACCAGCTCGCCCAACCGTAACGGTGCGGTATCGGTGCTTGCCGGCTTGATGGACTTCCCCCACAGCATCCCTGCAAACAGCAGCAGCCCTCGCCAGACGGCGGGGTGCAACAACGGCGTTTGCATGTCGATCGCTCCCGGCTGCCCCTGTGCAACCGTCGGCCTGATCGTAGCGCATTTTCATGCGATGGCCTCGTGCGGCGTCACGCCGCGAACCGGGGGCGCACCATGCCTGCCGGCGCGCCGAAACCGGGGGCGGATCGGACCGGCAAGGGCCCGCGCCGGTCAGGCGGCGGTCGCCGCCCGCGATCGACGGCTATCGGCGTATTGCACCAAGGGGATGCTGAAGTCGTTGCAGATCATCTCGACACTGGCGGCGCTGCCCGAGCTGTCATGCTCCTCGCGGGCCAGGCCCCGACCCAGCCGAATCGCATGGGCAAAACGCAGGCGGTCGAACAGGACGTCCGGGCCGCTGCAGATGCGCCACAGTCCATGGCTGCTTTCCCTGATCGTCAAGACCACACTCATTGCCGAACCCTCCGCCGGGAAGCACGACCGTCGATCCGCTGGCGCACGCGGCACGCGCGCAAGCCCCCGGATCGTGACGAGCATGCGACGCACAGCGGCCCGGGTCTGTCGGCGCAGGCCTACAACGGGTGTGCGGGGTTGTCGCGGGGTCGAGCCAATGAGCTTCCGGCGTACACCGATTCGCGTGCAACGAAGCGCATCAATCATGCGCCGATGGATGCCATGAAACCCACGCGATGGTGGAAATGCGGATGGCCGGGGAGTGGTGCCGGCAGCAGGAGTCGAACCCGCGACCTACTGATTACAAATCAGTTGCTCTACCAACTGAGCTATGCCGGCGAAGGCCCGGATTCTAGCAGCCTGTCTGGCTTTGGTGGTCGAGGCGAAAGGCCGGCTGTGCGCGGACAGACAACGACGATTCGCCGGCCCATGGTGGTTCTATGGGCCAAGAATCGGCGGAAATATGGATCGCACTGCCGGACTTGCAGCCCGGCCAACCAAAGTCCGACAGGTTGCCAGCGGGCCGCCTGTCGGGCGTGCTCAGAAGCAGCCGGTGCTGTGCGAGCCGATGCCGCTGGCGGTGACCAGCTTGCGCCAGTCGAGCGGGATGTTGTCGGCCACCACCAGATCCAGCCAGTATTCGGGCACGGTTTCGCTGCGCTCGCTCATGCGTGCGGGAAAGCCGGCTGCCACCACCTGATCCAGGCGCTTGCGCGCGTTGGCCGGATCCCTGAACAGGCCCAGCGATACCGTGTTGGCCTGATCGCCGGAGCCGACCACGAAATAGTCGTTGATGTCGTGCGCGGTGAGCTGCCTGGCCTGTTCCAGCGCCTTGGCGCGGCTGGCCGCCGCCGGCAGATAGACCCACCACGCGCTGGGCTGCGTGGCCTGCTCCTGGCGCGCGCGCATGCGGGCGACGCGACCGTCGAGCGCCTGGCGCGCGCTGCGCAGATCCTGCGGCGTGTCAAACGGCCCCAGGGTCATGCAGCGGTAGCTCTGCGAGGCGTCGGCGGCCGTCGCGGCCTGTGCCCCGGGTACGGATGCGGTGTCTTCCGGCGCCGGGACTTCCGATAGCAGTTGCAGCTGCGGCACGCCGGGATCGGTGGCGCTACCGACGTACCGGTACGGCTGGCCGAGCAGCAACCATGCCCCGACCGCGATATTCAGCGCGCTCAGCAGGACAAACAGCAGACGCAGGAACATCCAACCCCCATCGACGCGATCCGGCGAACCATTCTAGTCGTTCGGCAACGCGGGCATCTGCGCATTCGCCCACAACGCCAGGCCATGCAGAACGCCGTCTCCGCCCAGCCGCACCGGCACCGACAGCAGCGGCGCCAGCTGCTGAGCATCGCCGCCGTCGAGAATCAGCGTCGCCGCGCCGCCGAGGCGCGGCAGCATGCGTGCGTGAAAGCGCTCGACCAGCGCGGCGGCCGCCTGCCAGCAGCCGGAGGTCACCGCATCGGCGGTGTTGTCGGCCAATTCCAGGATGTCGCCTGGCCGTTGCGGACGCACCTGCGCGGTCGCATCGAGCAGGGATCGCTGCATCAGGCGCACGCCCGGCGCGATCAGGCCGCCCAGATGCCGGCCGTCGGCGGTCAGTGCATCCAGCGCCAACGCGGTGCCGGCGCTGGCCAACACGCAGGGCGCGCGATGGACCGCATGCGCGGCGACCATGGCCAGGAACCGATCCACGCCGAGCCGCTGCGGTTCGGCGTAGGCGTTGCGCACGCCGCAGGCGCTGGCGGGCGTGCGCAGCCAATGCGGCGCCAGCGCGAACCGCTGCCGGATGAGGGCGGCGAGCCGGCTTTCGCGCGCGTCGTCGACCACCGAGGCGGCCACCACCTGCCGCGGCGACGGCAGCCCGCGCCATGCGCTGGCCAGTGGCGTGGCGAGGTCGTCGCACCAGTCCAGCGCGCCTTGCGCCAGCCACGCCGGCGACGGCCCCTGCAGCGCCCATTTCAACCGCGAATTGCCCAGATCCAGCAGCAGTCTCATGCGCGGCGCACCGTGACGTCGGCGCTGTCGATGCGGCGCAGGCCGCCGTCGGGCATGCGCAGTTGCAGGGCGCCGCGGGCGTCGACGCCTGCGCCGACACCCTCGAAGGCACCGTGCGCACCGCTCAAGCGCAACGGCTGGCCGCGCAGCAGGTCGTGACGCGCGTAATCGGCCGCGAAGGCGGCGAAGCCTTCGCGCTCGAACTCGCCCAGGCCCTGCGCCAGGGCGGCGATCAGCGCCGCGGCGACCCGGTTGCGATCCGGCGGCGATCCCGCACACAGGCTGGCGAGGTCGCTGGCCGGCTGGCCGGCCTGGCGATGGAGATCTGGCGTCAGGCGCAGGTTGAGGCCGATCCCGACGATCGCGGCGCAAGGCCCCTGATACTCGCCGCTGAGCTCGACCAGGATGCCGGCCAGCTTGCCGCCCCCATCCGCCGCCAGCACATCGTTCGGCCATTTCAGGCCGGCGCCGGCGATGCCCAATGCATCGAGTGCACGCAGCACGATCACCCCGATCGCCAGCGACAGTCCGCTCAAGGCGGCAAAGCCCGGCGCGAAGCGCTTCAGGCAGGACAGGTAGAGATTCAGCCCCGGCGGCGACAACCAGCCGCGACCGCGCCGACCGCGCCCGGCGACTTGGGATTCGGCCAGCACCATGCTGAGATCCGCCGCGCCGGCCAGGCGCCGCTGCAACTCGCTGGACGTCGAATCGAGCTCGCCGTGCACCTCCAGCGCGCCCAGCGACCGCGCCCACGGCGCCGGCAGGGCGGCGCGAATCCGCCTGGCGTCGAGCATCTGCAGCGGCCACGGCAGGCAATAGCCGGCGCGTCCGCGCGCCTCCACCGGCACGCCGCGGGCGCGCAGCGCCTCCACCTGTTTCCAGATCGCCGCGCGCGTCACCCCCGCCCGCGCGGCCAGCGCGGCGCCGGATACCGGCTCGCCCGGCGCCAGCAAGGCCAGCAATTGCAAGGGCTGCATCAGCGAACCTTGCACACGGCGACGCGCGTCGGCGCAACGCCGCGGCAGGACGAAAAATCATGGGGTCTGGCCATGCGACGATTCTAGCCCGCCACCGCTGCGCTGCGGCATGCGCTGCCCGGCGGCAGCACTGGCACTGCCCCGCCGTTTCTGCGAGGATCAAGGCCTTCGCTTGCTGGTTCGGGGAGTTCGACTGCCATGCGCGCCACCCATCGGATCATCGGCTTCGCGCTGTGCCTCGCCGTCATGGGCCCGGTCGCCGCGGCCAGCCTCGATACCCAGGGTGCGGACAATGACAGCGGCACGCGGGCCTCGACCAGCCGCACGGCGCACGATGGCGATTGCATCGCCGGCGACGTCATCGACACGAGCCGCGGGGGCGGTGCGATCGGCAGCGGCGACGCGACCAACAGCACCTCCCACAACAGCAATGATCGTTCCGGCGCGGCCTCGTCGGCGCCGGCCCCTGCTCCCCGGCCGCATCTGGGCTGGCAATCGTTGCTGCCTGGATCGATCCAGTAAGCGTTCGGCGGCATGCCGGGCCGTTGGTGGGAATCTCTGCGGGCATATTTTGAACCGGCGCCGATTGCCGATTCGCTGTGGCGGCGGGCGTTGGCCGCCTGCCCGCTGGCCCGCCGGCTGGATGACGAGCGGCAGCGGCAACTGCGCCAGTTGGCTACCGTATTCCTGGCGCGCAAGCGTTTCCACGCCCTGGCTGGCGCGGTACTCGACGACTACTGGCACCTGCTGATCGCGATGCAGGCCTGCCTGCCGGCGCTGCAGCAGGGGCCGGCCAGCCTGCGCGGATGGCGCGACGTGCTGATCTACCCGGGTGAGTTCAAGGTGCGACGCAGCCATCACGACGACCGCACCGGCGTGGTCACCGAAAGCGACGAGCTCCTGATCGGCGAAGCCTGGGAGCGCGGCCCGCTGGTGTTGTCGCTGGCCGACGTGCAGCTCGATCTGGAACAGCCGTGGGACGGCTACAACGTGGTCGTGCACGAGATGGCGCACAAGCTGGACATGCTCGACGGCCCGCCCGACGGCGTACCGCCGCTGCGCGACATCTCCCGGCGGCGCTGGATCGAGCAGTTCCAGCAGGCGTACAACCGGCTGGCCGCCGCCGCGCCGGGTCGCGATTCGCCGATCGACCCCTACGCCACCGAGAGCGCCGGCGAATACTTCGCCGTGGTCAGCGAACTGCACTACTCGCAGCCGGGGTTGCTGCGGCAGGCCGAACCGGCGGTGGCCGAGTTGCTGGAAGCGTTCTACGGCCCCTCGCCCGCCGATGGCGAGGAGCCGGCCGGCGGGTACAGACGCTGAACACCTGTGGATAGTGTTTCCGCTTCCCCCGCGAAAGCAGGATCAAGAACACCCCCATTCGCCCCGGATCAAGTCCGGGGCAGGCTCTTCGGGCACCTTGAACTGGTGCCTTCCATGGCACCAGCCCTACAGGCAGCGGAGCTGCTCAAGACGGCAATCCTGCCGTCTTGTCCTCGCGAGCGGGGGAAGGAAAGACCCGGCTCCGCGCTAGCCCGTCGACTGACTGTTCGCAAGGTTCCGGGCGAGCCGCTCAGCTCGCCGCGATCCGCACGCTGAAGCGGGCGCCGCCCAGTTCGGGCGAGCGGTCGACCACCAGTTCGCCCTGGTAGGCATGCACGATGTCCTGCACGATCGACAGCCCGATGCCGTGGCCCTGCACCCGCTCGTCGCCGCGCACGCCGCGCTGCAGCACTTTCTCGATCTTGTCCGCGGCGATGCCCGGGCCGTCGTCCTCCACGCTGAAGTACAGGCCCGGCCGCTTGCGCCCGGGCTGCGACTGCGCCCTCACCTCCAGCAGCACGCGGTGGGCAGCCCACTTGAAGGCGTTCTCCAGCAGATTGCCCAGCAGTTCCAGCAGGTCGCCCTGCTCGCCGTAGAACGCCGCGCCGTCCTCGATGTCGAATTCGCACAGCACGTTCTTGGCGGCGTAGACCTTCTCCAGGCCCTGCACCAGATCCTCCGCACGGCCGGCGATCGGCACCGCACTGGCGAAGGTCTGCCGGCCGGAGGTCGCCGCACGCGCCAGCTGGTAGGCCACCAGCTCGTCCATCCGGCGCACCTGGTCGAGCACCGCGGTGCCGCGGCCGACCGGCACCTCGCCGGCGGTCGACTCCAGTTGCGAACGGATCACCGCCAGCGGCGTCTTCAGGCTGTGCGCCAGGTCGGCCAGGGTGTGCCGGTAGCGCGTGCGCTGCTCGCGCTCGTTGGTGATGAAGGCGTTGATGCGTTCGGTCAGACCGGTGAGTTCGAGCGGGTACTGGCTGTCCAGCTGCTCGCTGTCGCCGCGCTCGACCCGGGTCATGTCGCTGGCCACCTTGCGCAGCGGGGTCAGGCTCCAGCGCAACAGCAGCAACTGCAGCACCATCAGCATCACGCCGAGGATCGACAGCCAGATCACCAGCGCCCGCCGGTAGGCCATGTTGCCGCCTTCGAGCTGGTCTTCGGTCTGCGCCACCATCATGGTGAAGCGCACCGATTTGCCGCCCTCGGTATCCCAGGCCACGCCGTAGCTGTAGTAGTAAAGGCGGCCCATGCGCGTGTCGATCGGGCCGACGAAGCGGCTGGCGCCAGGCGCCAGCGGCGTGAGGAAACTGAAATCGCGGCCGATCGCCGAGGGCGACTCCCAGCGGAAGTTCTTGTCGCCCACCGCCACCGCGTACAGGCCGGAGCCCGGGCGCGAGAAATTCGGATCCGGCGAGGTGTCCGGCGGCAGGATCCGGCCGTAGCGGTTCACGTCGAAGTTGGTGATGTAGGCGAGCGCAAAGGTTTGCAGGCGATCGTGCAGCGCGCTCAGCGCACGCTCCTTGTTCGCCTGCGACAGGGTCAGCCCGACCAGTCCGAGGAAGCCCGCCAGCACGAAGCCGGTGGCGATCGCCGCGCGCGCCGCCAGCGACAGCGGGCGGCGCGCCGGCGATGGCTCATTCGTCGTCGCCGTCGGTGCGCGGGATGGCAAAGCGGTATCCGCGTCCACGTACCGTCTCGATGGGTTTCAGGCTGCCTTCCGGATCGAGCTTGCGCCGCAACCGGCCGATGAACACTTCGAGCACGTTGGAGTCGCGGTCGAAGTCCTGCTGGTAGATGTGCTCGGTGAGGTCGGCCTTGGAGACCAGCTCGCCCGCGTGCAGCATCAGGTATTCCAGCACCTTGTATTCGTAGCTGGTGAGGTCGACCAGCTTGCCCTCCACCGCCACCGTCTGCGCGGTGGTGTCCAGCTTGATCACGCCGCAGGCCAGGATCGGCTTGGACCAGCCGCTGGCGCGGCGCACCAGCGCGTTGATCCGCGCCAGCAGCTCCTCGACGTGGAACGGCTTGACCAGGTAGTCGTCGGCGCCGTGCTTGAGCCCCTCGACCTTGTCCTGCCAGCTGCCGCGCGCGGTGAGGATCAGGATCGGATAGCGCTGGCCGGCCTCGCGCAGCGCCTTGACCAGATCCATGCCGGACATCTTCGGCAGGCCCAGGTCGATGATGGCCAGATCGAACGGCACCTCGCGGCCGAGGTAGATGCCCTCCTCGCCATCCTGCGCCGCATCGACGGCGAAGCCGTCGCGTTTCAGCCGTGCCGCCAGCGTCTCGCGCAACGGCGCCTCGTCTTCCACCAACAGGATGCGCATATCAATGTTTCTCCTTGCTGCCCGCATTTCGCCCGGGCGGATTCTTGGTTGACTGGGCCGAACCCGGATTCTTGCTCGCTTCGGAGGAAATCGCCATCACCTTCACATGCCCGTTCGGGGTGAGCACCTTGATGCGGTACTCCAGCCGGCGGCCGACCCCCCGCGATTCGGCCGACAGCACCTTGCCGCCGGTTTCCTGTTGCACCCTGAGCACGGCCTGATCCAGCGTCACCGCCGGCTTGGCCGACTGGGCCATCGCCGCGCCGGCGAACGGGATCAGCGCGGCAAGCAGCAGACTCTTGTACTTGATCATGCGTGAATATCCTGTCCGGCGTTGACCGAACGCCCAGCCTAGGCGATCCGGCCTGAATACTGGCCGGACAGGCGTCGCCTGTCACGCGGCGGCGGCGCACGGCGTCATCGCCTGCTCCAGCAGCGCCCAGCCCGCCCCCGGCAGATGCGCCCCCTCGCTGAGCGTGCGGCGGAACGCGCGGGCGCCCGGCTCGCCCTGGTACAGACCCAACAGGTGGCGGCTGATGTGCTTGAAAGCGGTGCCGCGCGCCAGCTCGGCCTCGATGTACGGCCGCATGCGCCGCAGCACGCTTTCGCGCGTGGGCAGCGGTTCGCCGTGCAACGCATGCTCGACCTGCGCCAGCAGGTACGGATCGTGGTACGCCGCGCGGCCCAGCATCACCCCGTCCAGCTGCACCAGGTGCGCACGCACCTGTTCGACCGTGGTGATGCCGCCGTTGATGACCACCACCAGCTGCGGAAACTCGCGCTTCAGCCGATACACCCGCCCGTAGTCCAGCGGCGGAACCTCGCGGTTCTCCTTCGGCGACAAGCCCTTGAGCCAGGCCTTGCGCGCATGCACCACCAGCACCTCGACGCCGGCTTCCAGCATCAGCTCGGTGAACTGCTGCAGGCCGGCGTAATCGTCCTGGTCGTCCACGCCGATACGGCACTTCACCGTCACCGGAATGCCCACCGCATCGCGCATCGCCTTCACGCAGTCGCCGACCAACGCCGGCTCGTACATCAGGCAGGCGCCGAAGCGGCCCGACTGCACCCGATCCGACGGGCAGCCCACGTTGAGGTTGATCTCGTCGTAGCCGGCCTCGGCGCCAAAGCGCGCCGCCTGCGCCAGCTCGTGCGGATCGCTGCCGCCCAGTTGCAAGGCCAGCGGATGTTCCTGCTGGCTATGCTCCAGCAGCCGCAGCTGTTTGCCGCGCACCAGCGCCGCACTGGTCACCATCTCGGTATACAGCCGCGCCCGCGGCGACAGCAGCCGATGGAAATAGCGGCAGTGCCGGTCGGTCCAGTCCATCATCGGGGCCACGGCAAGAATTTTTTCGTTGTAGTTCAATACTTTACCAAGTAAAATCAACGTCTAGGAAGATGACAGGAGCCCGCTCGTGTGCACTGGATTTCGACCAATTTCGCCCTGGTACGACGGTCCAGTGCACACATAGCGCACACGAATGGCAACGATCACTCAGCTCCCATCGGGCCGCTGGCGCGCGCAGGTCAGACGCAAGCAATCGTATGCCAGCGAGACATTCCTGCGCCATGAAGATGCACGGAAGTGGGCGACGGCCACCGAGCGCCGCATCGATCTTGGCGAAGCGCCGCTGAAGCGAGCCAAGGTCGACCCGACGACCCTGGCCCACTTGATCGACCTGCACCTGGACGACATGCGCGAGGTCGGCAAGGCCCCCCGCCGCTCGAAAGGATTCACGCTCGATGCGCTGAAAGCCAAGCTCGGCAAGGTCAAGATCAAGGATCTTACACGCGAGCGCCTGATCCAGTTCGGCAAGGATCGCGCGAAGGAAGGGGCCGGCCCGGTCACGCTAAGCGCGGACGTCGGCTATCTCAAGCTGGTTCTCACTCACGCCGCCGCCGTGCACGGCATCAACGTCAAGGTCGAGCCCGTCGATCTCGCACGAGTGGCGCTCAAGCGGCTCGGCCTGATCGGCAAGTCTCGCCAGCGCGATCGCCGACCGACACCCGACGAAATCAAGCGCCTCCTCGACTACTTCGACGGCTACCGGTATCTCATGATCCCGATGGGCCGGATCGTGCGCTTCGCCCTCGCCAGCGCGATGCGCCAGGAGGAAATCTGCCGGATTCTATGGAGCGACGTCGACGCGCAGCAACACGTCGTCCTCGTGCGCGACCGCAAGGACCCACGCGAAAAGGATGGTAACGACCAACTCGTACCGCTGCTCAACCTGGTCGGGCTCGATGCGCTGCGCCTGATCCGCGTGCAGCGCAAGTACTGTCCGCACAGCGACCGGATCTTTCCTTACAACTCCCGTTCGGTCGGCGCAGCGTTTCGTCGTGCCTGCCGCAGGTTGAAGATCGAAAATCTTCATTTCCATGATCTGCGCCACGAAGCCACCAGTCGGCTGTTCGAGGCTGGCCTGCATATTGAGGAAGTTGCGCTGGTCACCGGCCATCGCGACTGGAAGATGCTCAAGCGCTATACCCACCTGCGCCCCGAGCACCTGCGCCGCGACCGATCCAAACGTCCCACCGAGGACATGGCCGACGTCGTGCGCGCCGCCATCCGGTCATTGGCGGCCGAACTGCAGCCCTCGCCTCCACACTCGCAGGCACCCGCTGCCGACGGGTTGGGGACCACGCTCCAGGACGCGGCACAGTTGCTGCAGCAACTCGCTGCGCTGCCACTGGATCACATCCGAGCCTCGGTCGGCCGAATCGACGCAGCAAGCCAAGCCGTGCGCGGGCTGGCCACATCGACCCAGACCTTGTCGCAGACTCCTCGGTGACTATTCCCTTGAAGTTATATTCCTTCTGAGTTATTATTCCACTAAGGGCATAGAGGCATGCAATGGGATGTCGAGTACACGGAAACCTTCGAAGCGTGGTGGAGCGGGTTGACCGAAGCGGAGACCGAATCGGTGCGCGCCAGTGTCCTCCTGCTTCGCGATTACGGCCCCAACCTGCGATTCCCTCACAGTAGCGGCATCAATGGCTCCAAGCACGGCAACATGCGCGAGTTGCGGATCCAGCACCGCGGGCGTCCATTCCGGGTGTTGTACGCATTCGATCCCAGGCGCTGCGCCATCCTGTTGCTGGGTGGCGAGAAGACCGGGAACGACCGTTGGTACAAGAAGCACGTTCCCATTGCTGACGACCTGTACGACGAACACCTGAAGACACTGAGGGACGAGGACTGATCCATGACCAAGAAGTTTGCCGAGCTCGAAGCGAAGATGTCGCCCGCATCGCGCGCCCGATCAGATGCGCTCCACAAGCAACTCGTGGCGGAGATGCCCCTGCATGAGCTTCGTCGGGCCAAGGCGCTGTCGCAGGTCAAGCTGGCCGAGGCGCTGCACATCAACCAGGCGGCCATCTCCAAGATGGAGAACCGCACTGACATGTATATCAGCACGCTGCGCGACTACATCCGTGCCATGGGCGGCGACCTGGAGATCGTGGCCAGGTTCCCCGATGGAGCTATCAGGATCAACAACTTCGCGGAGAAAGTCCCCACGCTTTAGCGGACACCCTGAACTACCACTTCAGGAGTCCCCACCATGCTGAAACCCGGTCCACGAACCACCTACCGATATACCGATGATTCCAAGGCGACGGCCGTCCGTTTGAGCCAGTTGCCCGGGGTCGCGGCGCAGGACGTTGCGGCATCGCTTTACATCCATCCGTTCATGCCGTCTCGTTGGCGCAAACAGGCGCGCGAGGGTGTGACCATGACCAAGGGTGTGGCGGTGGACAAAGCGGTAGCGGCCGAGCTCAAGGAGCTGCGTCGCGTCCCGTCGAGTTCGAAGCCTTGGCTGCCTAACCGCAGGGTGTACATTTTTGCGTAGGAACTCTCCGGCTTCGCCGCCGTTAAACTCAGGCGTTAGGCCGCACCCACTATCATGCAGCGAAGCGAGATGGAGCCGCACATGTCCGAGATCGCAGCTCGCGTCGGCCCTGTCGTCGGCGCACGAAACGGATTTTTCTTCGCGGCGCATTGCGCGCTCCTCGCCGTCGTGTTCGTGGGTTTCGGGCGCACCTTCTATCTGCGCGCGTTCTTCGACGTCGGACCGCTGCCTGCGCGGCTATACGTGCATGGCGCAATCCTGACGCTCTGGTTCTCGTTCGCCGTCGCGCAAGCGTGGCTGATCCGCAACAGGCAACTGCGTTGGCATCGGCGCGTCGGCTACGCTGCTGCGACCTATGCCGCCGCCGTTGTTGTCTCGGGGATGGTCGTGAACTCGCACTTGGCCGCGACGCTGACTTCGCCAGCGGACGCGGAAAACATCATCGTGTGGGGTAATTACCTCACGCTGCTGATGTTCGCCCTGTTCGTCGGGCTGGGCGTGCTGCTGCGGAAGCGGGCCGAAGCTCACAAGCGGCTGATGCTGCTCGCGTCCGTGGCGATCGTCGGCCCAGCGCTCGGGCGCTTCCCGCTGTGGCCTGTCTTCGCGGGCGGTCTCGATGCCGCGCGCAACTATGCGATCGGCGGGCTCTTGCTGCTGCTGGTGTCGTTGATCGTGTACGACATCGTCACGCGCCGCCGCCCACATCCGGCGACGTGGTTGGGTGCCATCGCTATTTTCGGTAGTCTGGCAGTGAGCGTAGCGCTAGGTGTGACAGGGACCGGCTTCGTCATCTTGCAGCGGCTTTTTCACGGTGCCTAGGTATCTTCTAGCCGCACCGTTGTGGCCTAGAAATTCTTTCAAGGCGGACGGGATAGTTCCTACGTTTTAGCAGGCTGTTGAGAAGTTCACTTTCATGCATTGAACGATTCGCCGATGCCGCCGAGTCGGATCAGGTTGTAGGCGGCGAACGTCCAGGTCGTCCAGCCGCGCACGGCGTCCAGGCCGACCAGCGGAAGCTTGCGCGGCCCGCCGATGGTCTTGACCCAGCCAAAGCCTTGTTCGATGCGTTTGCGCACCTGCTGGCTCATCGCATAACCGGTGCTGCGCGCGTGACGTCCGTCGATCGCGCTGCGCCGGCCGTTCGTGTGGCGTGCGATGTGCGGATGGATGCCACGGCACATGAGCGCAGCGACGAAGTGATGCATCTCTCTCGTCGAGAGAATCGACGACGGACCGCACATGGCTATCCTCGTAGATAGGCATTCCTCGCGAGGTGTTGTCGGCGGACTCCATGGCGACTTCTCTGATCCGGATCGGTGCAACAACGACTATTCGCTGTGTGGGAAATTCTGCCACAGGCTTTGAATGCCTCGCTTGAATCCCCGATCCCTGGCCATGAACGCCTCCAGCATATGCGGAACCAGCGTCGCCGCATCGACCGCCTCGCCATAGGTCTGCGCGTGTAGCGCGGCATAGCGATCGAGATCGGCCTTGAGGCCGACCGGGCACGCGAAGATCAGCTTGATACTTTCGGTTTTCGGTAGCGGCCCCAGCCGCAACTTGCGCGTCGTACTCATCACGGAGTCCTCCGATTGAAGAACATCGGCTGATACGGCCGCAGCACCAGGTCCCGGTTGACGATGATGCGCACCGGCAAACCCGGTCGCTCGGTCAAAGTGGGCTGGATGTTGAGGTTGCGCCGGGTCATCTCCTGGCCGATCTGGTTCACGCTGTCCTGCAGGCTGTCGCGTCCCGAGACGATGACGCGATCACCGTCCTGGCGATTCTCCGGTGCGGCGAGCTCCGCGCCGACACCGAGCAGCGTCGTCAGTGCCGCGCCCGCGAAGGTGCGATGCCAATGCCAATCGACGCTGTCCTCTAGTCCGGCATAGCCGGCCGGGTCAGCGCCGGCGAGGTTGTCGAGTGTCAGCGAGGATGTGTCCGGCAGGATGATGCGGTTCCATATCACCTGCACCCGGCTCTGTCCGTAGCTGACCTGGCTGTTGTACTTGCCGAGGATGCGCGACCCTTGCGGGATCAGGAGGTACCTGCCGGTTGCGGTGTCGTAGACCGGCTCCGTCACCGTCGCGATCACGTCGCCCGGGAGGTCCGACTTGATGCCTGTCACCAGCGCGCCGGCGATTACCGTGCCGGCCATCACCTGGTAAGGCGAGGCCGGCATTTGCAGGTTGTCGGAATTACGCGTATCCGTGGTTCCGGTTTTCTGGAACGCCTCCTTCTCGTCTTGCTGGTTTTGCACCACGGTTGAGTCGGCGGGCCGAGCCGCCGTCGAGGCCGGCCCGGCGACCAGCGGATCGAAGCATGCCAGGCCCGACGCCGGAGCGACAGCAGCCACTTGCTCCGACGCGGCGTCCGCACGCTGGTTGCCCGAACGGAAGAACACCGATGATCCCGCCGCCGCTTCCGCTTCCTTGCGCAGCGCATCGCGCCCGGCGGCGGCCGGGTCCTGGCCAGCCGGCGTGTAGTTCGCCATCGCCGGCTGCTGCGACCTGACGATGGCCGGTCCCAGGTCGCCCGGCAGCGGCGGCCCGAGCTCAGGCACCTTGGACGGCAGCTTCGTGTAGTCGGCTGGAAGCCGGTCGAGCTGTTCGGAACGCGAGACGTGATCGACGTTATACAGCTCGCCGGGTTTATCACCGCTGCGGCGCTGTACGGGTTGCAGCGACCAGAGTGTGGCACCGAGGACGCCGACGCCGAGCCCGCCGGCAAGGACCGCCAACATACGCCGGTTCAAGCGCGTCACCGGGCGCGGTTGCGCACGCAGCGCCACCGTGTCTGGCGCCACCTTGCCCGCAAGGTCGGGAGCGTCGTCCTGGCTCATGGTCACCTCCCCCGCACCACGCTATCCGTGCGCTCGATGCGCACCACGTCGCCCTTGTCGCCGCCCAGGCGCAGCTCGGCCGCGCCGAACAACCGATCGACGATGTAGTACGGCGAACGGAAACGGTAGTTCACCAGTTGCCCGTCGCCCTGCGCGCCGATCACGAACAGCGGCGGCAGCTCGCCCCGGGCGATGCCGGCAGGGAACTGGATATAGACCTTCGCGCCGTCGTCGAAAGCACGCAGTGGCTTCCACGATGGATCGCTGCCGCTGATCGCGTAGCGGAAGCGTATCTTCTCCAGCGACAGCCCGGTCTCGACCGGCATCGTCGCCTGTGCGGTTTGCGCCTGCCGCTGCAGGGCCAGCATGCGGTCCTTCGGGTAGTCCCACGACACCGACGCCATCCACGCCTTCTCCGTCGAGGTCAATTCGATCAGGTAGGTGCGTCGGCTGGTGGTGATGACCAGGTTCGTCTTGAGGCCGGAGCGGATCGGCTTCACCAACACATTCACGCGCAACGCATCGCCGGCACCGCTGGACGTGTCGCCGACGATCCAGCGCACGGTATCGCCGGCGGCGACCGTCACCAGTTCCTCGCCCGGCTGCAAAGCGATCATCGTCACGCGCCCCGGCGCGGCATAGACCTGGTACAGCGCGCCATCAGTGAAGGGCCAGACCTGGATCGCATTGACGTAGCCCTCGCGCGAGGGTGCGATGCGCGCCTCGGCATTGGCGCGCGACACGCGCACGGTTTCGTCCACCGGCTCCGGCGCAGGCCTGGTTTCTTCCGCCTCCGGCAACGGCTTCATTTGCGCCGGCATCGGCAGCACCTTCGGCACCGCCACCACTTCGACCGGCTGGAGTGGCTCGGGCAGCGGCTGGGCCAGTACCGGCTCATCGAGCGAGATGCGCGGCGGCGGCTTGCCGTGGGTAGCGCAGCCCGACAGAAACGACAGGGTCGCCGCGAAAGCGTAAAAACGGAAAGACAGGTTCATGGCTTGGCTCCTTCGGAGGCATCCAGCTCGCGGCTCCACGACAATCCGTTGACGTAGATGCCCAGCGGGTTCTTGCGCAGGCGTTGCTCGGTGTGCGGGGTTTGCAGGACGGTGGAGATCACGGCGTTCCAGCGCTCGGTATCAGCTGGTGCACCGTTGACGAAGTGCTGCTCGTTCCAGCGCACGTTGAACGACGATTCGCTGGCACGAACGACGCTGGTGACCTGCACCGTCACCGAGTCCTTGCCGATCTGCGCGAACGGATCGTTCGTGCGCGCGTAGTCGTTGAGCACCGCCGCGCCGCGATCGGTGGTGTAGTCGTAGGCGTCGAGCCAGTCCTGCCGCACGACGATCGGATCGATCGACAGCGATCGCACCAGCGTCACGAAATGCGCCAGGTGATAGGCGACCTGTGCATCGGTCGGCCGGTACGAGGCAACCGCCTCGCCCACCGCGCGGACCTGCCCGCTCCGGTCCACCTCCACCACGTAGGGCGTGACGATGGATTGCGCCGATCGCCACACCAGGCCACCGGCCATCAGCAGCGCCAGCGCGAGGCAACCGAACGCCATCCATCGCCAGTTCTTCGCCTGCGCGCGCGCCGAGCCGATGCGCTCGTCCCACACCTGCGCAGCGGACTGGTACGGGGTAGCGGGCTGCGGCGTATCGGCATAGCGCACCTGCGGTCGCTTGAATCGCATGCTTGTTCTCCTCACGAATCGGAATCGCGCAGGCTCGGTCCCTGGCTTGAACCGCCGCCATCGCCACTACGCAACGTGTGCGCGGCGATCGTGGCGGCATGGGTGATCTGCTGGCGGCGATGCAGCCGCCTGGCCCAGGCAGGTTGCTGTTGGTTGGTCACGTGATCCGGCGAATCGCCCGCGGCGGCGCGGCTTTTCGCACCTGCTCTGGCAGCGCTACTTCCGCTAGTCGACGATCCAGCGCCGTCCGATCGAAAAGCGGCAGCGGCACGCTCCTTCAACGAGCGCGCACCTACGGCAGCCTTTTCCCCGATCGCATGTACGCCGGTTCGACCGACATTGCCGAGACCGGCCATCGCGCCCTTCGCACCACCACCCGCCGCAGCAGCTCCGCTCTGGAATGCCGACCGCGCACTGCCTGCGGTCGACGTCGCGGCGCGCGCACCGCTGCCGACCATTTTTGCCGCCGCCGGCGCCATGCGCGCCCCGGCCGCAACGGCACCACCGACGCCGGTTGCAGCGGCACCGACGGCGACAGCCGTTCCCGCAGCGCCCAGCACGGCACCGGCCATCGCACCCGCACCGAGTTGCGGCCCGCCGGAAACCAGCCCGGTCGCGATGCCCGGCCCGAAGATTCCCAGCGCCAGCATCGCAAGTGATGCCAGCATCACGACCAGCGCATGGTCGATCGAGGGCTCGTCCGGCGTGACCTGGAACTCGGCAAAGAGCCCCGAGCCGATGCCGACGATCACCGCCAGCACCAGCACCTTGATACCCGAAGACACCACGTTGCCCAGGACTTTCTCGGCAAGGAACGCGGTTTTGTTCCACAGTGCGAACGGCACCAGCACAAAGCCAGCGAGCGTGGTCAGCTTGAACTCGATCAGCGTGATGAAAAGCTGCACCGCCAGCACGAAGAAGCAGACGATGACCACAAGCCAGGCGAGGAACATCACGACGATCGGCGCGATGTTGGTGAACACGTCCGGGAAGCCCGCCATCATGCTGATCTGGTCGAGGATCGGCGCGGCGGCGTCGATGCCGGTCTTGGCGAGGCGTCCGGGGTGCAGGAACGTCTCCATGTCGAGCGAGCCGGTCGCGGTCAGGCCCAACCCCGCGAACGAACGGAAAACGATGCTCGCCAGCACGTTGAAGTTGCCGATGATGTAGGCGAAGGCACCGACGTAGAGCACCTTGCGGATGAGCTTCGCCAGCACGTCCTCGCCCTGCCCCGTGGCGTGTCCCAATGCCCAGTAGAGGCCGGCGAGCGTCATGTCGATCGCTACCAGCGTCGCGGTCAGGAACGCGACTTCGCCGCGCAGCAGGCCGAAGCCCGAGTCGATGTACATCGAGAAGATGTCGAGGAAGCGGTCGATCACGGAGGCATCGTTCATGGCTGTGCCTCCGCGCTCGCAACGGAGCCATCGAAACTGGGCGGGATCGGCGGCAGGTCGGTGAGTGCCTGGTATTCGTCCGGCCCGGATCGGCCGGAGAGGAAGCGCCGCCGGTCGGCCTGCGCCACCTGCGCGCAGAACGCGCGATCGTGATCGCCACGGCGGCATTGCGCGCGCAGCGCGTGCAGCTGCGCCGGATCGGTGGCCAGCGCATCGATCGACGGCACCTGCGGCCGGTCGCAGCCGGCCAGCAGGGACGCGAAGGCGAACAGGACGAGCGCACGCTTCATCGCCTTCTCCGTCAGTCGCCGTAGAAGTCCACGGGTGTGGGCGTATACGGCGTACCACTGCCGAGGAAGCGCCGCGTTACCTCGCGACCGCGCTCGACCGCGGCAGCCTGCCGCGCCAACTCCAGTGATGCGGCGCGGTCCTGCGTCAGCTGCAACTGCTGCGCCTGGATCGATTGCTTGGCCTGCAGCGCAAGCAACTGGTTGGTTGCCTGCATCGCTTGCAGTGCGCCGGTCGCGGACTGGCTGCGATCCACGAGATCGCCCAGCACGCTCTCGTCGCTGGCGAGGTTCTGCGACACCTGCGCCTGCATCTGCATCGCGGTGTGCAGCCCTTCCAGCGTGTTCGTCCAACGCTCGTGGGCGTCCAGATACATCTGGTTGCCACTCACGGTCGCGGCGTATTGCCCGGGATACAGGCGCGCGAAGTCCTGGTCCATGCGCTGGAGGTCGTAGGCCAACCCCTGCGCCTGCGCAATCAGGCGCCCGGTCGTGGCGAGCGTCGCGCGCAGGCGGTTGACGACGTTGAACGGCAGGCTCGTCAGGTTGCGCGACTGGTTGATCAGCATCTGCGCTTCGTGCTGCAACTGCTGCACCTGGTTGTTGATCTGCTCCAGCGTGCGAATCGCGGTCAGCGTGTTCTGGATGAGGTTGGTCGGATCGACGACGACCCACTGCGCCTGCACGGGTACCGCGCCGATCAGCGCGAAAAGAGCGGTGGCAAGAAGACGTTCCTTCATGGCAAGGACTCCGGAGGTTGGGAAGCAACAAAGGATGCGGCGGTCGGTGCCGATGCCAGCAACCCGGCTGCCCACGCCAGGCCGCGGTGGCGCAGCCAGGCGCCGGCGAATCCCGACGCGCCGGCGTCACGCAGCACGCGGTCGATATCGCGCTGATCCTGCGGTGTGGAGGCGCCGGCGAAAGCCAGCGCGACAGAGCCAAGGTCGAGGTCGAACAACCGGTTGCCGAGGCGCGACTGGTAGTAGTAGTCGCGCTTCGGCTCGGCGTTGGCAACGATCTGGATCTGCCGGCTGTTGAGGCCGAAGCCCTCGTAGATCGTGCTTATCTGCGGCTCGATGGCCTGTGGATTCGGCAGGAAGATCCGGCTGGCACAGCTCTCGATGATCGCCGGCGCGATGGTGGAATCCTTGATGTCGGCGAGCGACTGCGTGGCGAAGACGACGCTGACGTTCTTCTTGCGCAGCGTCTTCAGCCACTGGCGGATGCGCGCGGCAAAGACCGGGTCGTCGAGGAACAGCCAGGACTCATCGAGGATCAGCAGCGTCGGCGCGCCGTCGAACCGTTCCTCCAGGCGCGCGAACAAGTAGTGCAGGACCGCCAGCACCGCAGCGCGGCTGGTCATCAACTCTTCCATCTCGAAGCCCTGCACGCCGGCCGTGCCGAGCCGGTCGTGATCCGCGTCGAGCAGCTTGCCGTGTGCGCCGCCGAGCACATAAGGCGCGAGTGCCTGGCGCAGCGCGTTCGATTGCAGCAGCACCGACAGGCCAGTGAGCGTGCGCTGTTCGACCGGCGCGCCGGCAAGACTGCCGAGCGCCGACCAGACGGCCGCCTTCTCGTCGGGGCCGACAGCCCCACCCTCATGCAGCAGGCGACCCTCGACCCACTCCGCGGCCCAGGTGCGATAGCCGTCGCGGTCGATGCGCGCGAGCGGCTGGAACGCGATCGCACCATCGGCACCGAGGTCGTAGTGCTCGCCGCCCAGGCCCAGGATCGTGGCGCGCATCGAACGGCCCATGTCGAAGACGAACACGCGCGAACCCGGATAGCGACGGAACTGCATCGCCAGCGCCGCGAGCAGCACCGACTTGCCCATGCCGGTCGGACCGACCACGAGCGTATGGCCGACGTCGCCGATGTGCGTCACCAACCGGAACGGCGTGGCGCCATCGGTACGCGTGACGAGCAACGGCGGACCGTCGAGGTGGGCATTCTTCTCCGGCCCCGCCCACACCGCCGACAGCGGTATCAGGTGCGCGAGATTCAGCGTCGAGATGACGGGCTGGCGCACGTTGGCGTAGGCGTTGCCCGGTACCGACGACAGCCACGCCTCCACCGCATTCAGCGTCTCGGGCATCGTCACGAAGCCGCGGCCCTGGATCGCGCGCTCCACCCTGCGCAGCTTGTCGTCGGCAATCCCGGCGTTGGTATCAAGCACCGTCACGGTCGCGGTCACGTAGCCGAAGGCCACCTGGTCGCTGCCCAGTTCCTGCAGCGCCGCGTCCGCATCGGACGCCTTGTTGCTCGCGTCGGTATCGAGCAGCGGTGATTCCTGCTGGAAGATCGTTTCGCGCAGCAGCGCGAGCACGTTCTTGCGCTTGGCGAACCATTGCCGCCGCAGGCGGCCGAGTTCCTTCTCCGCCTCTGCCTTGTCCATGCAGAGAAAACGCGTGGACCAGCGGTACGCGAAACCCAGCCGGTTGAGGTCATCGAGCATTCCCGGCCAGGTCGACGTCGGGAAACCGCGCACCGTCACGACGCGGAGGTGCCGGTCGCCCAGCATCGGCGCCAAGCCACCGACCAGCGGTGCATCGGCCAGCAACGCATCGAGATGGAACGGCACCTCCGGGACAGCGATGCGGTAGCTCCGCGTCGAGATCGTGCCGTGCAGGTAGGTCAGCGTCTCGCCGTCGTCCAGCCACGCGATTTCCGGCATCACGCCATCGAGAAGGTCGAACACGCGATCCGTTTCCGCAACGAAGGCAGCCAGCCGCTCGCGCCAGTCCACCCCGGCGGTCGACGTGTTCTCGTAGAGCAGCCGGGCCGCGCGGGCGCGCGATTCCTCCGGTGGCAGATATTGCAGCGTGAGGTGGTAGCCACTCTCGAAGTGGCTGCCGGATTCCTCGAAGGTCGCGCGCCGCTCCTCGTCCACAAGCCAGGACAGCGGTTCGGGAAACTCCGAGTGCGGATAGTCCGACGCCGGCCGGCGTTCGGCCTCGACGAACAAGGCCCAGCCGGAACCCAGGCGGCGCAATGCGTTGTTCAATCGCGCGGTCGTGGCGATCAGCTCGCCCTGCGTGGCGCTGTCGAGGTCCGGGCCGCGAAAGCGTGCCGTGCGCTGGAACGATCCATCCTTGTTCAACACCACACCCGGCGCGACCAGGCCTGCCCACGGAAGCCAGTCGGCGAGCAAGGCCGGGCGCTGGCGGTATTCGGCGAGGTTCAGCACGGCTGCATCTCCATGGTCTCGCCTCACGCGTCCAGCAGCGGCTTGTACTTGAGGTGCCTGGCGAAGACCTGCATGAACTGTGGATCGACGCGTGCACCCCACATCGCCAACGAATGGCCAGCGATCCAGAGCACAACACCAGGAATCCAGAGTTGCAGGCCCAGGCCCACGGCAGCGGCCAGCGTGCCGTTGGCGATCGCCACCGTGCGCGGCGCGCCGCCCAGCAGGATCGGCTCGGTCAGCGACCGATGCAGCGGCACCTCGAAGCCCGGCAGGTCGTCGGCCGCGCTCATACGACCGCCCCGCCGGAGAACGAAAAGAACGACAGGAAAAACGAGGACGCGGCGAACGCGATGGACAGGCCGAAGACGATCTGGACCAGTTTGCGGAATCCGCCGCTGGTATCGCCGAACGCGAGTGCCAGGCCCGTGGCGATGATGATGATGACCGCGACGATCCGCGCCACCGGCCCCTGGATGGATTGGAGGATGGATTCCAGCGGCGACTCCCACGGCATGCTGGAGCCGCTTGCCTTCGCGGTGCCGGCCAGCAGCAGCATCACGGCAGCCAGCAGCAGGCCGCAGTTCGCCGGTCCGGCCAGGCACCTAAGGCGTACCAGGCACGAAGTCGGATTTACGGAAACACGCAACGCAGGGACGAGCGTCATCGCAGTTCTCCCGAATGGGTTGAGGACGGGGAAGGAAACAGCGGAAGCTCGAGCGACGGGGCTTCCAGCGCTTCCGCCAGGCGATAGCCCACGCCGTCGAAGCCGAGCACGCGGGCGATGCTCTCGATGCGGCGCTTGCGGCCACGGCCGGCAATGAACACGACGACGTTCACCGCCTCGGCAATCAACGCCCGCGGCGGGTTCACCGCGACTTCAAGGATCAACTGCTCCAGGCGCAGCAACGCGCCCAGGGCGGAACCGGCGTGAAGGGTGGCGATGCCACCTGGATGGCCGGTGCCCCACACCTTGACGAGATCCAGCGCCTCGCCGCCGCGCACTTCGCCGACGACCACGCGATCCGGGCGCAGCCGCATCGAGGAGCGCACCAGCTCGGTCATCGACACCACGCCTGCACGCGTGCGCAGCGGCACGTGGTCGCGCGCCGTGCATTGCAGTTCCACCGTGTCCTCGAGCACCAGCACGCGGTCGCCGGTCGCGGCGATCTCGGCGAGCAAGGCATTGGCAAGCGTCGTCTTACCCGTGCTGGTGCCGCCGGCGATCAGGATGTTCTGGCGCTCGCGCACGGCTCGCACCAGGAAGCCCGCCTGCGCGGCAGTCATCATCCCGTCGGTGACGTAGCGCTCCAGCGGAATGACGCCCACCGCGCGCTTGCGCAGCGCGAACGCCGGTCCCGGCGCGGCGGGCGGCAGGATGCCCTCGAAGCGCTCGCCGGTTTCCGGCAACTCGGCGGTCAGCAGCGGTTGGCCGCGATGTACCTCCACGCCAACGTGCGCGGCCACCAGCCGGATGATGCGTTCGCCATCGGCCTCGGAAAGCTGCGCACCCAGCGGCGCGCGGCCGCTGGACAGCCGGTCGATCCACAGCGACCGATCGGGGTTGAGCATGATCTCCACCACGTCCGGGTCTTCCAGCTCAGCGGCAATCAGCGGACCCATTGCCGTGCGCAGCATGCGGATGCGACGGTCCATCGACGTCGCGGAAGGCGAACGCGGTTCCGGCGGCAGTGAGGGCGCGGCACTCATGAGGCACGCTCCCGCGTCTCGGCCAACGCAGCCCCGCCGTCCGGTTGCGTATCCGGCTGTAGCGCTTCCCCCACGTCGCGCACGAGGCTGCGTCCGCGCAACAAATGCCGGCCGAGCTGTTCGACAAACTGCTCGAAGCGCGCCTTGCCCTGCGCCCTCGCCGCCTCCTGATGCGCCTCCGGAACCGGCGTGCTGACCGTCAGGAAATAACGGACGAACAGCGCCAGCGTCTCGATCAGGATCGTCTGGTCGCGCTCGAGTCGTTCGAACTGGCGCGACAGGTGATCCAGCCGCCTGGCCATCGCCGTCTCGCGCTGCTCGCCCGTCTCCGGCGACAACCAGGACGATAGTGCGGCGGCCACGATGGCGGACTTGGACACGCCCTTCCGGGCAGCCAGCGCGGCGAGCCGCCGCGCATGCTCGGGCTGGATGAAGAGATTGAGGCGCGCCTGGCTCATAGCGCGATGCCGTCGCCGGGATCGAGCGAGGCCAGCCGGGCCGAGCGCTGCAACGCCGGATCGAGTTGGCCTGGAAGATCCAGCACGAAGTCGTCGTCGAGCAGCGAGAGATCGCTGGACGGCCGTTCCGGTTCGGGGTGGTAGACGACACCGTCGGACAGTTCCGGTTGCCGGCGCAGTCCACCGTCATCGGTGACGCTGCCGCCCTCGCCCGCCTGCACGAGATCGGAGGCCGGCGCGGCCAGTGGCGCACGACCGCTCCAGTCATCCGGTTGCCGCGGCGGCGCATCGGCATAGCGCCCGGCCGCCAGCACCGGCGGCGGCAGCACGCGCTGCGCGAAGTTCGCATCCTCGTAGAAGCGTAGCTTGCGGGCCTTGATCGGCGGATGGCCGGAGACCATCACTACCGCCTCGTCGGGCGGCAGCTGCATCACCTCACCCGGCGTCAGCAGCGGTCGCGCCGTCTCCTGGCGCGACACCATCACGTGGCCCAGCCACGGCGCCAACCGATGCCCTGCATAGTTGCGCTGCGCGCGCAGTTCGGTGGCGGTGCCGAGCATCTCGGAAATACGTTTGGCGGTGCGCTCGTCGTTCGTCGCGAACGTGATGCGCACATGGCAGTTGTCTAGGATCGAGTGATTGGGCCCGTAGGCCTTGTCGATCTGGTTCAGCGACTGCGCGATCAGGAACGCGCGCAGGCCGTAGCCGGCCATGAACGCCAACGTGCTCTCGAAGAAATCCAGGCGACCCAGCGCCGGGAACTCGTCGAGCATCAACAACAGCTGGCGCTTGCGCGCGATGCCGTCGGAGCCGTCGAGCGATTCGGTCAGGCGCCGGCCGATCTGGTTGAGGATCAGCCGCATCAGTGGCTTGGTGCGGCTGATGTCCGAGGGCGGTACCACCAGGTACAGCGACAGCGGGTACTCGGCGGAGATCAGGTCCGCGATGCGCCAGTCGCAGCGCGAGGTGACCTCGGCCACCGTGGGATCGCGGTACAGGCCAAGGAACGACATCGCCGTGGACAGCACGCCCGAACGCTCGTTGTCGCTCTTGTTGAGCACCTCGCGCGCGGCCGAGGCGACGACCGGATGCGTCCCGTCGCCCAGGTGGCGCGCGGTCATCATCCGGTGCAGCGTCACCTCGAACGGGCACGCCGGATCGGACAGGAAGTTGGCGACGCCGCGCAGCGTCCTGTCCTCCTCGGCATACAGCACGTGCAGGATCGCGCCGACCAGCAGCGCGTGACTGGTCCGCTCCCAATGGTTGCGCCGCTCCAGCGCCCCTTCGGGATCGACCAGGATGTCGGCGATGTTCTGCACGTCGCGCACCTCGTGCACGCCGCGCCGCACTTCGAGCAGCGGGTTGTACGCGGCCGAGTGCACGTCGGTCGGGTCGAAGCGCAGGGAATGCGAGAAGCGCGATCGCCAGCCCGCGGTCAACGTCCAGTTCTCGCCCTTGATGTCGTGGACGACCACCGAGGCGGTCCACGTCAGCAGCGTCGGGATCACCAGGCCGACGCCCTTGCCGCTGCGCGTTGGTGCAAACGCGATGACATGCTCGGGACCGCGATGGCGCAGGTAGCGCAGCAGCTGGCCGGCCACGCGGCCGAGGAAGACGCCGGCCGTCCGGGTCAGGCCGGCACGCTCGATCTCCTGGTCAGTCGCCCAGCGCGCCGAGCCATACGTGGTAACCCGGCGCGACTGGCGCGAACGCCAGACCGACATGCCGATCGCCACCAGCATCGCCACCAGGCCACTGCCGCCTGCCATCGCACCACCGATGGCGAAGATGCGCGGCGCGTAGGCATCGAAGACGAACCACCACTCGAACAACCGCCACGGGTGATAGACCGGCGTACCGAAGAAATCGAACCACGGAGAGCCAAGGCGCAACTGATAACCCAGAGCGGCAGCAGTCCACTGCGTGGCGCCCCACACGCCGGCGATCACGATGCCGAACACGACACCGATCTGCCCGAACAGCACCTGCGTGCCCCGCATGCCAGCCACCGGCCTCTCCCCAGCGATTCACGGCACAACGGCGTGCCGCAGGCGTGAGGTTCGGTACTGGCTCAGGGCCGGTCAAAGACTGTTATCGGGATAAAGGTCGACTGAAACGAAATAATTCGTATTGGAACGAGGAAGGAAAAACCACGGCAGGCACCAGCGCATGACGGCGTGTCGATGAAAAATCGGAAGACTCGTGTGATACGCCAACAGCTCGTGTCCGCTTCGCTCTCATGGCGTCTCGAACTGGCCGCAGCATGCCGCCACGACGAGCGAGGTCAGCAGCTAGTAGCAAAGAATTGTCATGGCATTCGCCGGATGACGGAAATTTCACTCGGCAAGGTCCATTGAGGTCCAGGTTCCTGCTGCGGGCGATTCACATGAAGAACACGGCAAACGCCTCTCCATTGGCATGCCACAAAGTCTGCATCGGTAATCGATCACCCAACCGACAAGGAGTTTCATCATGAGCGATACGATCTACGATGCCCTGCGCGAAAGCCACCAGGTTCAGCGCTCGCTGTGCCGCAAGCTACTGCTGTCCAAGCCTCACACGGAGCATCGCATCGCCTTGTTCAGCGACCTGCGCATCGAACTCGCCGCCCATGCTGCCGCCGAGGAACGTTACCTGTATGTCCCGATCCTGATGGATGACATGGGGCTCAATTCATCACGCCATGCGTTGCACGAACATCACGAGATGGATGAGCTGGTGGAGCAGTTGCAAGAGGAGGACACCTCTGGCCGAGGCTGGCTGGCGACAGCAAGAAAGCTCTCGCACAAAGTGCACCACCACCTGCGCGAGGAAGAAAAGAAGTTCTTCCAGGTCTCCGGCAAGATCCTCACCGACGCCCAGAAACTCAAGCTCGCAAAACAATATCGCAGGGACTATGCGCGCATGCAGAAGATGCTGCGGCAAAAATGATGGATGGCCATGGCGTAAAAGCCGCACTGGGTAATCCGCTGCCAGCGCCGGGTCACGCGGCGGGGTCGATTTCCGACTGAGAACTTTCGCCGCTGGCGACGCGCTCGATGAAGCGCGCCAACGTCCCCGAAGGCTCACGGGCCAGATGCAACAAGTAGGTCGTGAGCACCGGCGAGCGCCCCGCCAGCGGGCGCGCCACGACGCCCTGCTCCCGGCTCGCGGCAATCTGCGATGCGCCTGCCAGCCCCAGCGCAAATCCTGCCGAGACCAGCGCCATCATCAGGTCGAAGGACGCCACCTGCTCGGCCACCAGCGGCTCGCGGTCCACGGCGCGCAGCAGGCGCGCCACCTGCCGCGCATAGCCTTCACAGACCTGCGGATCGCACATGACCAATGGATACTGCAGAACCTCATCCAATGTGATGCGCTTGTGTGCCACCAACGGATGCCCGGCGGGCACCGCCACCACCAGCGGATCGCGCCACACCGGTTCGGCCAGGATGCCGTCGCCTACCTCGTCGGATTGTGCGAACCCCGCATCGTACAAGTCGTCATGCAAACCCTTGAGCTGTTGCGACAGCGGCACCTCGAATAGCCGGATCTCGACCTCCGGCTCATCCTGGCGACACTGCGACAGCAACGCAGGCAGACGCGATGGCGTGATGCCGCCGGATAGCGCGAGGCGCAACTGGCCGTGGTAACCATTGGCGGCCGCCTTCGCGCCATCGCGGGCCTGCTGCAAGGCGGCGAAGACACGAGGAACGTGATCAAGGAACAACTTGCCCGCAAGGGTCAGTCGTGTACTGCGCGTCGTGCGCGCGAACAGCCGTACGCCCAGATCCTCTTCCAGCTCCTTGATGGCGCGCGACAATGGTGACTGCTCCATGTGCAGCCGTTCGGCCGCGCGGGCAAAATGGAGTTCTTCCGCAACAGCCAGGAAGCAGCGCAGGTGCCGTAGTTCCATCGGCTCAACGTCCCCCTCGCCCCCAATACCCTCGAAGCCTTCCTGCAGATCCCGTACACCACGTCGACAGGATGCTCGCCCCTCGTTGGCGCCCTCGAGATCGGATGCCGCGACAACGGATCCGGCCTCTCCAACGCCAGTCTAACCACCACGCCATCGAATGGAGGTTCAAAAGGGAATCGGTCCACCGCGCTGACGGCAAAGCACACTGGTTCGATGCCAGACGATGTACGCCCGAGCCTTCAGTCGCACCCACCTGTGCGACAGTGCACGAAACGCTGTATCCCGGGCCGATACCACGCCTATCGAGGCAGGAGCGCCATCCGCGCTGTAGTTAATGTTCCCATGTCCACAAGGACTTCGAAGAGCACGTTCCTGTACGACGAACTACGCACTGCGTTGCAGGCCGGGCGCTATGTGCCGGGCGAGCGGATCGACCCCACCGCGCTGGCGCACGAGTTCAAGACCAGCCCCACTCCGGTTCGGTTTGCACTCTATCGTCTCGTCGGCGAAGGCATGATCGCCGATCATGCGCGCGAAGGATTCCATGTCCCCTTCACGACGGAGGTAGCGCTGCGCGATCTCTACGACTGGATACAGCGGTTGCTGGTCATGGCCTGTGACATCGGCCCCACCCCCACGCAAACGAAAGCCCGTGCGTTCGATATCTCGACGCAAGACAGCGACATCGTGATGCGGACGCGAGAGCTGTTCGAGACGATCGCCCTGGCAACGGATCATCACTGCCTGTACTACGCGGTGCGGCAGGCCAATGACAGGCTCGGGCCCGTACGAAGGGTCAAGCACAGGCTGCTCCCAAATACATCCGGGGAGCTCAACAACCTGGCGCGGCTTTGGCGGAAACAGAATCTGGAAGCATTGAAAGCAGCGCTGATCGACTATCACGAGTGCCGCAAGCGCCTCGTGCCGCGCATCGTGGCGCTCCAGGGCAGCGCATCACCCCACGTGCCGGACTGAGCAGGCGCTTCTGCAGCAACCAGCCAACGACCGTCCCGACGCCACCGCGGGCAGATGCCGGAGTGGATCCGTGCACGCCGCAGCCGGCAGCGTCAGCAGCAAGAAAAGGCAATCATGAGATCGCGATAAACAGAGGCGTTCGCGAAGATCGGATTCGGCTCCCTACGCATCAATACTCTTTGCCAAGAATGCGCGCAGCGGCGCATCATGGAAACCGACACTTTCCGCCAACGTCGTTCGCCTTGCAGGTGGCATCCTGGATGTCCGATCGCGCCCGAATCCGAATCCTCAGCGTCGAGGACCATCCCGTATTCCGGGAGGGCCTGCGATTCATCATCGGCTCGCAGGCGGACATGGAGCTCGTTGCGGAAGCATCCAATGCGGACGAGGCCGTCGCCGAATTCCAGCGCGTCAATCCGGACGTGACCTTGATGGACGTACGCCTTCCGGGGACCAGCGGTACGGAAGCGCTCATCGAACTCCGCCGGCTCTTTCCGGCCGCGCGCGTGGTCATGCTGACGACCTCGGACAGCGAAGGCGACATCCACCACGCCCTCAAGGCCGGCGCAGTCGCGTACATGCTCAAGAGCATGCCAAAGGATGATCTGCTCAATGTCATTCGAGCCGTTCACGACGGCAAGAAGCACTTTCCCGCAGAAGTCGCGATGCGGCTCGCCGGGTACTTCGCCGACGACGAGCTGACCCGGCGCGAGATCCAGGTCCTCGAGCTGATCCGTGACGGAAACCGCAACAAGCAAATCGCCGACCGCCTGTCGATTTCGGAGACGACAGTCAACTTCCACATCAGGAATATCGTCGACAAGTTGCAAGCCAAGGACCGGACACACGCCGTCATCGTCGCTTTGCGGCGCGGACTCCTGCCGATATAGCCGCTGCGGACTGTAGAAAACTGCAGTAGGCCAGCTGGGGATTGCCCGGTGCCTCGGCGCGTGCACGACCCGTATCGTTGGACACCGCCAAATCACAGGGCGGAACACGAAGGAAACTCTTAATCCAGTCCGATTTCGAGATCCACATGACCTTGCCCAGCGCGCGAGCCACAAGGCTCTTCTTGAGGATTCTGGCGGCCATTGCCGCTTTCGCGCTCGCGTCCTCGGCGATGGCGGTCGATCCGGCACGACAGGTTTCCCAGTACGGCCATGCTACCTGGCGATCACAGGACGGCTATCTGCCCGGCATGCCCATGGCGATGGCCCAGGGGCCTGATGGTTACCTGTGGATCGGTACGTTGGACGGCCTCGTCCGCTTCGATGGCGTGCAGTTCAGTCGCTGGTCGGCGCCGGTAGGCGAACACCTCCCCTCCGATGCAATCACCCGCCTGCTGGCCACGTCGGACGGCAGCCTGTGGATAGGCACCCAACAGGGGTTGAGCCAATGGAAGAACGGCAAACTGCACAATTTCCCGTTGACTCCCGGCGGCGCGATCATGTCGATTGCCGAGGATCCCGAGCGCGCGATCTGGATCACCCGGACAAGCCGGCCGGATTCCGACGAGTTCGTATGCCGCGTCACCTCCGACAGCGGGTTCAAATGCTTTGGCAAAGCCGACGGACTCGACATACCCGGATCACCCTGCTGCCCGGCTGCATTCCTGATGGACCAGGCGGGCACGGTCTGGATCGGAAGTGACACGATGCTGACCGCATGGCGCCATCAGGCGTCGACGGTATTCAATCTGCCTCTGAACCTCGCGCACAAGGACATGGGCGTAACCGCCATTGCCGAGAAAACAGGGGGTGGATTATGGGTAGGCATAGCCAAGGCCGGCCCTGGGCTCGGCCTGGAGCAGTTCGTCGACGGCAAATTCGCTCCCTTCGTCAGCCAGGGATTCGACAGCAGCACGCTGAAGGTGTCGGCCATGCGACTGGATCGACAAGGCGCGTTGTGGATCGGAACCTATGGACAGGGGTTGTATCGCATCTACCGCGACGCGATCGATCAGTTCAAGTCGACCGACGGGCTGTCGGCCGACAAGGTCAACGGCATCTTCGAAGACATCGAGGGCAACATCTGGATAGCGACGACGAAGGGCCTCGATCAATTTCGTGACCTGCGGATCACGACGTTCGCAAAGAGGCAAGGCTTGTCGGCCGACGCGGCGAGTTCGATCGCCGCAGCTCGCGACGGATCGATATGGATTGGCAGCGCCGGCCTCGACGTCCTGCGCGATGGAAAGATCACGTCGATATCGAAGGCCGACCGACTGCCCGGAGATCAAGTGACCGACCTGTTCGAGGATCATGCCGGGCGCATGTGGGTTGGCGTCGACCGCACGCTGTCGATCGTCGACCAAGGCACGTTCACCCCGGTGCGCGCCAGGAACGGTACGACCGACATCGCCTTCATCGCATCGATCGCCGAGGACGCGCAACAGGATGTCTGGGCGCGAACACTCAAGATACTTTTCCGGATCCGCGGCGGCACCGTGATCGAGGAATATCCGCTCGGTCCGGAACTGCTGGGTCGACAACTCACGGCGGACCCGCAGTCCGGAATCTGGCTCGGCCTGCAAACGGGAGATCTCGCGCGGTTCGTCGACGGCAAGGCACAAATCATCCCGTTCGCCAGACCACCTGGCGCCAGCGTCAACGGCTTTGTCGAACACATGGCGACCACGCCCGATGGCGCGGTGTTCGGCGCCACGGCGAACGGGGTCGTTGCATGGAAGGATGGGAAAGCACAAACGCTGACCGCGGCGAACGGCTTGCCGTGCAACCACGCCCATGCGCCCGTGAACGACAAGGACGGCGACCTGTGGCTGTTCATGCAATGCGGGCTCGTGGAGATTCCTCGCTCGGAGATCGGGCGCTGGTGGGCAAACCCGGATGCTCGCCTTCGGCTCCGCGTTTTCGACGGACTCGATGGCTTCGATTCGGGCTGGGCACCGTTCAGTGCCGCGGCGATGTCTCCCGACGGGCGGCTGTGGTTCGCGAACGGTCACAGTGTCCAAGTGATCGACCCTGCAGTGGCCACGACGAACCGGGCTGCGCCCCCCGTGCACATCGAGTCACTCTTCGCCGATCGGGTCCGCAACTCGATCAAGGGTGGATCGCAACTGCCGCCGCGGGTCAGGGACGTGCAGATCGATTACACCGCCACGAGCTTCGCCATTCCGCAACGCGTGCGGTTTCGCTACAAGCTGATTGGCCGCGATACGGACTGGCAGGAACCGGTAGCTCGCCGCCAGGCGTTCTACACGGATCTGCAACCGGGAAACTATCGATTCACCGTCATGGCGAGCAACGACGACGGCGTATGGAACGAGCACGGCGATTCGATCTCGTTCCGCATCCCGCCAGCCTGGTACCAGACCATGGCCTTTCGCATTGTGGCGGTTCTACTCGGCCTGCTCGTCGCCTGGCTTCTGTTCCGCTGGAGGATGCGTCGCCTCACCGCAGCGATGAGTGCACGCTTCGACGAGAGACTGGCCGAGCGACTGCGCATCGCACGCGAGCTCCACGACACCCTGCTGCAGACGGTGCAGGCCGGCAAACTGGTTGCCGACGATGCGCTCAGCGCCGCCATAGATGAGGAACGTCGCCGGCATGCCCTCGAGCGAATTTCCTCGTGGCTCGGCGAGGCGATCGACGAGGGCAGGTCCGCCCTGGATGCCCTGCGCCAATCGACCTCACTGCGCAACGATCTCGCCGACGGGTTGCGGCAGGCAGCCGAGGCGTGCGCCGGCGAAAGCGGCATGGTCGTTCGCGTGTCGGTCGTGGGCCGCATCCGGGAGATGCACCCGATCGTGCGCGACGAGATCTACCGCATCGGCTACGAAGCCATCCGCAACGCCGCGTCGCATTCGCATGGCCGGACGGTCGAAGTCGAGCTGACCTATGCGCACGAACTGAGCCTGAGAGTGCAGGATGACGGCATCGGCATCGAAGCCACCAGTTCCGAGCAAGGCAAGCCCGGACATTTCGGGTTGCAGGGCATGAGGGAGCGCGCCCAAAGGATAGGGGCGCGTCTCAGCGTTTCCCGACGCGCGACGGGCGGGACCGAGATCCGCCTTCACGTTCCCGGACGAACCATATTCCGCTAGGGCCGCGCCGCAGACGGTCCGGCGGACGGTCGCTGCACGAACGGACACACAGCGCCTGGGCCTGATTGATCGCCATCGCGGCCTACTGCATCGACGGTTCGTCCCCCACGTGCGGTGCCTTGAACGACCTGTAGAAGAATGCAGGTCATTTACTCCCATTAATCACGTGTGACAGCGAGCGGCGCATGCGTAATGTCTGCACACGGAAAGTCTGGCTGCCTTGCGCAGGCTACCCGGGCTCTCTCATGGGCCGCGCGTGGACAGCGCAACAGCGCCGTTGTTCACACGCTCATCGTCGCGCTGTAGGAGCTCCCTATATGAATTTCAGCAAATTCCTGGCGGCTGCTGCTGTTGGCGGCATGGCATTAACGGCCGGTGGATCGGCTTTCGCCGGCGACACACGCCCTTCGGTCGTCCTGGTGCATGGCGGTTTCGTCGACGGCTCGGGCTGGGAGAGTGTCTACGACATCCTCAAGCACGATGGCTATCAGGTCAGCATCGTCCAGAATCCAACGAGCTCGCTCGCCGACGACGCAGCCTTTACCCGCCGGGTGCTTGAGAAGCAGAGCGGCCCGGTCGTTCTGGTGGGTCACTCCTATGGCGGAGCCGTCATCACCGAGGCAGGCAACGCCGACAACGTAAAGGCACTGGTCTACATCACGGCGTTCGCTCCCGACGCCGGTGAATCGGTGCAGACATTAATCTCGCACCCAGCTCCGGGCGCGCCGGTGCCGCCGATCCTCCCCCCACAGGATGGCTGGTTGCTGCTGGATAACGCCAAGTTCGCCGCTTCATTTGCCGGTGACGTGCCGCCCAGGAAAGCACAATTCATGGCGGACTCCCAGGTTCCGTGGAACGTGGCTGCCCTCGGCGGCACGATCTCGACGCCGGCGTGGAAATCCAAACCGAGCTTCTATCTGGTCGTCGATGGCGATCACATGATTCCGGTGGAAGCGCAGCGTGCCATGGCAAAACGCGCAAACGCGACGGTCATGAACACCAAGGGCAGCCACGCAATCTATGTATCGAACCCGAAGGTCGTTGCGGCGTTGATCGAACAAGCCGCGAAGAGCGTGGTTGCGTCATCCAAGTAAGTGCCGTAGGTGATAAGCAGAAGGCCCCTTGCGGGGCCTTCTTTTTATCGGGCTCTGGAGCGTGGCGCTGCATTCCGACGCTTACCGTTGCACCGACGTCTCGCTAATCCGAGTGGCGCTCGGGCAACGACCCCACCGCAGTCGTGGATGCTGCGCGGCATCGAAGCCTTGCGCGGGGTGGACTCGTCGATCATCTCCGAGATTCCCTCGGCTCCCACCCAAAGATTCAAACCAGCACCTTTCAGCGGCCAGATAATTATCTAATGATAACTAAATAATTACTTGATAATCAATAATATGCATGACTAGGATCGGTTCGTCATGGCATCCATGACGAAAGCGAACCAGGAGACTGACATGAAACAGACCAACGAAAATGCGGTTCAGGATCAGGACGTCATCGAGCTCGGCGTCGCGAGCGTGGAGACCAAGGGCGGCGGTGTGGCCGGCGAGACGGACGGCAAGCCGTTCTTCCCGGGAATTTCGGAAGAATGACCAATCCCAGGCGCACCAAACCGGTGCGCCTGCTTCCCACTTGGAGAGGCGTCTTGCCCTACAGATTGTGCGATGAGGTGTCGTACTGCCGGGTCGACGACTACCTGGTTTTCCTTGATATCCGTCACGACCGGTACTTTCGGCTGTCCAGCTCACTGGAACATGCGTTTCTTGCCCACGCGGACGGAATGGGGGCCTCGGGTGTTGATACCAATCGCCTGATGGACAATGAAATCCTCACGGGCCTGCCACCAGGTGGGGATCGTACGACCAACGTATCCATCGCAGATCCGTTGAGCAGCGCCATCGAGCAAAGCATCGCGATCAAGGAACTCAGGCCGAGCCAAATACTGGAAGCCGCCATCATCACACTGTCGACGCGATGGAAGCTGAGAACCAAGGAACTGAGGGAGGTTCTTGGTTCGATGCGCGACTATCGCGATCGATATGCCACGCGAATTGCATCCACAAAAGGCGCCTCTACTCGACAGGATCTGGCCGAGACATCAGCAATATTTCAACGTGCGCGCCGATATGTCCCCATCGACACATCCTGTCTGCTCGATTCCGTCGCGATGGTCAGGTTCCTCGCGCGAAAGGGCCTGTACTCGCGCCTCATACTCGGCGTCGCCTGCGATCCATTCTCGGCACACTGCTGGGTCCAAGCGGGAGATTTCGTACTCAACGACACGGTGGGCAATGCCAAGCTCCATACGCCGATCCGGGTGATCTGATGAGCTATCGCTACTTTGCGTTGATCGACGACGTCCGGTCAGAAGAGAACATTGCACAAGGCCTGCGCGTCATTCTCAGTGACTTGGGCATGCAAGAGCGGGGCAACGTCGGACCGCTCAGACTGTTCAGCACGAACGAGACACCTGTCCTTCCGGTGTCGGGCGGCGGATTCCTCATCGGACATCTGTTCCGACGCGAAGATGGCTCACCTGCTCCACATGGGGGCCAAGATCCGGTTGGACTATCTCCTACGCACGCCCGCAAGCGCATCCTAGACAGCTGTTGGGGTGACTACGTTCTGATGCAGCCGATTGAAGATGACGCGCGTGGCTTCACTGTTATGCGAGACCCATCAGGTGGACTGCCAAGCATCTATTCCGTTCGCGGGCGTACTGGCTTCATCACCTCCGATATTTCCCTTGCCACGGCTGCAGGCCTCTACACCAAGCGAATCGATTGGGACTTTGTCTCTTCCTGCTTGGTCTATCCTCAGCAGAAGACCGGACGCACCGCGCTTGCGGACGTCCATGAACTACTACCGGGATGTTGTCTAAGTGTCCACGGCGCGCGTGTCACCACAGCGCCTATGTGGTCACCATGGAACTACGTGACCACGGACAATCGCCGTATCGACCCCGCGGAAGCAAGGGTGGACATTCGCAGGAACATCAGCCTTGTCGTCAAAGCGTTGGCAGAGACAGATCGAACCGTCTTGCTGCAGCTATCCGGTGGCCTTGACTCCTCCATCGTCGGCATCTGTCTGCGGGATGCAAGAGCAAGCGTGAAGTGCGGCACGATGGTAACTCCTGTTCCTGGCGCAGATGAGCGGCAGTACGCCAGCCTCATTGCCGAAGCGCTTGACACCGAGCTACACACGACGGAACTTCGCTTTGAGGATGCCCGCTTCGACTTCGTACCTCCTGCGCATTTGGCATCGCCGAGCATCATGGCCTTGCAGTACGCGATCGATGCGGCGTTGGATGCTTTGGGTAATCGTCTCGGCGTCACCAGCTACTTTTCCGGTGCCGGCGGAGACTCGGTCTTCTGCTATCTCAAGACGGCGGCGCCCGCCGCCGACGCCTTCAGGGAACGTGGGTTTGCCCTTGGCCATTCCTCGGTCCACGATCTAGCACAACTGCATCAATGCACTCTCTGGAAGGCGGGTCGGCTCACATTGAGGAAGCTGCTGAGAACACCTTCACCTCCGCGCAAGCCCGACCACACCTTCATCGTTCCGTCCAGGATTGCGCATGGCCTCGGAACCCACCCTTGGTTCGACGCGCCGACCGATGCGCTACCCGGTGATCGGGAGAGAGTGTTCGATCTCGCCTGCTCTCACGCCTTTCGGGACGGCTCACCTCGCGGAGTAAGGCGAAGAATGCGCATGCCACTCCTCTCTCAGCCAGTCATGGAAGCATGCCTCAAGGCCCCCAGCTGGATGTGGTTTGACGGAGGGCGGAATCGTGCACTCGCTCGCTCCGCTTTCGCGGAGCTGCTTCCGCAGGAAATCCTTGATCGAGGCAGCAAAGGCACATTCGTGAACTACACGGCCGCGATCTACCGAAGAAACGTGAAACCGCTGAGGGACTTCCTCCTGACCGGACATCTGCAATCGCGAGGCCTCATCAATGCCGATGTCCTGAAGCTGTTTTTCCAAACGGAACTACGTCCTCGCGATCAGTCGTTCATGCGCATCTTCGATCTTGCGATGATCGAGAACTGGGTCCGCCACCAACCCTAGTTACCGGAATGGTATTCCGGAAGACTGCCTCTCTCTCATTTTCCGCCAGTGGGTGTATTGCTCTGCTTTGGAAGGGCTGGAGTCCTCGACGCCGCGCAACCAGAAGAGGAACCAGTCGAGATTCCGCTCGTACACTGCGAGCTTGTGCTTGGGTTGGAACTTCTGATGCGGCTCGTTCGGAAAGGCATAGAGGTCCGCTCGCTGATCTCCTATCAGCGGAAGCGCGTAATCGAGTGCCTGGATGTACTCCTGCTCCGGCATCTGCATGAGGATCGGGCTGCGAATGCGATCCAAATTGAACACCGGTGAGAGCCTCCGCCATCGGGCCGGGGACTTGTCCGGAGTCTGCAACTGCCAATACTTCTGCAGCCCGGACAGGAAAGCTTCGCCTTTCACACTGCCCACCAGATAGTAGACGGGAGACACCGGCGGCGAACTCACCGATGCGGCAGTAAGCAGATTCGAATTCATGGCGACCCAGATGGTTTCCTCGCTGCCGAAGCTCAGGCCACCCATGCCGACCTTCGCTCGGTCAATCTCGCCTGAGGAAGCCAGCAGGTCGATGGCGCTTTTGACCGCGGAAAGCCCAACATCGTAGCGCTCCACCGCGTCCATACGATAGGGGGCAGCATTGATGCAAAGGGCGGATATCCCGTGTTCCGCCATCGAAGCCAGAGGCCATTCGTCGCCGAGACCACCGCGCACGAAACCGGGACATGCGTAGTAGCTCAAGAACAGCGGATGAGATCCTTCACCCCCTTTCGCCGGATAGAACTGACCCGTGAACAATCGGCCTTGCGCATTCTTCCAGTGCAAGAACCGCACATGCATGTTTGCCATGTCCCGCGCGAGCGCCGCATTCGGGTCGAACAACATTCGACGAGCGCCGGTCGCCAAGTCGATCCTCTCCAATCGTGGCGGGCGATCCGCGTCGGCGGCCACGCAAGCCAGCACGCGTGATGACACGCCGCAGAGGCCAGGGTCCCAGCGCCCGCCCCCACTGACTTGACCGCGGGCGCGGACCACAAGGTGAACCGAATCGGTTCCTACATTCCAACGGAAAATTGACTGCGCCATCCCCATATCAGGGTCGGTCACAGTGAACAGCACCTCGTCGCTGTCCGGCCGCCATTGGATATCCGTGATCTGCTTGTTCCTACAAGCCTCTGCCAGGCATTTGATGAGTTTCCGGGAGCGCTTGTTGGGCAGTACGGCCAGCTCAACGTCTGGCTTCTCCAGCAAGTCGTCCCCATTCCCAACGCGTGTTAGAAGCGCGATCCTTCCTGTGCGCTCGTCGAGCGCCAGCTGCGAAGGCTCTGGCATGCCATTGGCGAGGTCCGAGGTCGTCAGCGATTTTGGTGGAACCTCAGCTGCAGCTAGGTTGCGCGTTACTGCGGAGGCCAGGTCGACGGCTTTCCAATGATCGGGCGTGTTGGCCAGTAATGGAACGCGTTCGAACCAGATAGGGCCAAGCCTTTGCGTCTCCAACCGCCCCTCGATATTGCCCGAGCGATAGAGACTCTGGCCGATCGGCGTACTTTTGTCGATGCGAATGCCTCGGGCGTACTCCGATTCCTCAGCCTGCCTGACCTCCATGCGTGTCGCGCCAACGCTGTACTTCAGGACTCTGCCATTGTCACTGAGCAAGAACGCCCTTACATCGCCCGGGTCGTTGGTTACTGGCTCGGCATGCGAGCCATCGGTCGCCGCGCGCCAGACATCGATCTTGCCCTCGACCGATGCCTGAAAATAGATCCAGCGCCCGTCTGGTGACCACGTAGCTGGTGCTGGCAACGGTATCCCAGCCGTGCCGCGTAGCGGCACGCCGCCCTCCGCCACAGGAAGCGGCGGTGATGTTCCATCCAGATCTTGCACATACCAAACGCTGTCATCGACATTGCGCTCGATGGATGAACGCTGCACTCGAAAGGCCACCCGATTGCCGTCGGGAGAAACGATCGGCGCACTGAAGTCGGCTACCTCTACGAGCCTGCGTGGCGAGACTTCCGCAGCGTGGAGAGCGGAGACCAAGACGCCAACCAGTAGGATTACCATCCGGACACGTCGGGTGATTTCTTCAATACTTAGGAACAACATGCCTTCCCTCCCGTCCACCTGGGGCACGTGGGTTGCGTGAATCAGTGGAAGATCGTCACCAGTGCTTCGATGCACTGATGCTTAGGAACCTACCGATCGCGGAGTAATTCGTGGAATCGTAAGGAGCGACGTAGGCCGGCGCAGCGGGGGCATACAGCGGTGGCGGACGGTCGAGCAGGTTGGTGATGGACAGTGCAAGGTCCAGTCCGGACCACCAATGACTGCCGTCATCAGTGCTGTAGCGGAGCGTGCCGTCGAACGTGGTGAACGACGAACTCTTCTTGCCGTCGGCCGGGTTGGTCACACCACTGGCATAGTTGGCGAAGATCGACGAAGAGAAGCCACCTCGACTCCAAATGCCACCGAGGCGACCATGCAGCTTGGCGGGGTTGTTGAGTGTTCCGGCCAGATCGTAGGCGACTGGGGTGCCGCGCGTTTGCTGAGTGCTGTCCAGCCAGCTCGTGGAGCCGCGTATCGTCAGCTGGTCATTTCCCACATTGAACTGGTACGACCCGGAAAGGTCGATACCCTTGATGGCTTGCCGAGTCGCATTCACGTACCGACCGTCGACCAATGCCGTGACCTTGGTTGGGTCGTAGGGCGCACCCGTGATGTTGTAGAAGGCTCGCGCAAGAGCGAGCAACTCCGCTTGCCGCTCCGGTGACGGCGAGTATTCGACGAACTCATGGTAGTTTGGATTACTCAGCGACTCGGCGTAGTTGGAGATCGGCTGGACGACTCGATCGGTGTAGTCGATCTTGAACCACGTCAGATCTGTTTCTAGGCCGGGCAATACCTCGGGATGAAACTGGATAGAGGTGGTCCAGGTTCGAGCACGCTCAGGCTTCAGCTCAGGGTTCCCGCCAACGAGAACAAGCATGATGTTATGGTCGTCCGACCCACCAAAGGCGCCAGGATAGGCAAGCTCACCGATGATTCCATTGTACTGCTGATAGAGCGTCGGTACCTTGAAGGACTTGCCCAATGAGGTCTTCAGCGTGAAGTCGCTGCTCGGGTTGTAAATCACGCCAAGCTTCGGCGTTGTGACATGGCCGACGCTGCCGTAGTCCTCGCTCCGGAAGGCAGCAGTAACGTCCAGCAGCGGGGATCCAGCGGCATCGGCATCATTGGCGAGCAACGGTAGGTTAATTTCCGCATAAGCAAACCGACTGCCATCGGCGCCCTGGGTTGAGATGGACCCCGTCGTCAAATTGGACCGAACAAATTCGTTCCTGCGATACCCCGCACCGACAGCAAGTCGCGCATCGCCACCTTTCAGTTCAAATAGTGACCCTTCTGCATTCACCTCATAGCTTCTGCTCTTGTTGTGGAATCTATTGTTTACGTAGGGCGTCGGTACCCTCGTTTCTGCGTCCACTTCCAATTCGTTGTCGATGAATTCATCTTTTCCCAACGCTGCCCCGGCCACCAGCAGCCAGTCGCCAGGCAGAGAAAGCTCGATGCTCGGTGACGCGAACGTCATTGTTGTCCTTGGCATCATCGCGTTGTAGCTGGAGAGCGAGCCAAAGTAGTAGTTGTAGTCCTGATCCCGCTTGGTTCGAAGGGCATCCAGACGCAGCTCGACCGCATCACCGAGCGATTGGTGGATGCTGAGCATTCCACTACGCAGCTCGCTCCCCGGGTAAATCGTCGAGGGCGGAGCCAACTGGCTCGAATAGTCGCGCTGACGCGCGTAGATCGGATCGACGGAAGCGTCTTTATAGGTAGCAATCAAACCACCGCTTGCCCAAGTAGTGCCCGCGGTTGCGGTGTATTCGCGAGTGGTCAACCCGCCATCGGTAGCGCCGCCGAAGCGCGAACCCAACGTGACCCCATCGAAGGCACGCTTCAGGATGACGTTGGCCACGCCACCCACTGCATCGGAGCCGTAGATTGCCGAGGCTCCATCCGCCATGACTTCGATCCGCTCGACCGCGTCCACAGGGATCGCGCTGATGTCAACTGCCTGCGAGAAACCGCTGTAAGCCAATCGATGCCCATTGAGCAACGTCAGGGAAGCATCCGGGCCAAGGCCACGGAGATTCAGGCCCGAGCCTCCCGTTACGTTCTGGTTCGCGAGCCCTCCCCCGGTAAGGTTTCCTCCCATGAAAACCCCGGGATTCTGCCCGCCCGTGAAGTTCTGCGGCACGCTGCGAATCACCTCACCCAGATCGGTGAAGCCTTCCTCCCGAATATCCTCGGCGCCAATCGTAATGACGGGCGACGGCGCGGTGCCGCCGCGGATGCGGGTGCCGGTAACGGTCATCGTTTTGAGATCCGTCACTGTCGGCTTTTCGCTTGCGACCGGCTTGGACGGCGGCGCGGTCGCAGGGCGAGCACCCGACTTGGGATCGCCCCCCGACCTCCGGATAACGATGGTCGTGGCGTTGACCTGCTGATACTCCAAGCCACTCCCCTGCAGCAGGCGATCCAGCGCTTCCCGCCAGGTCAGGTACCCACTCAGCGCACCCACCTGCTTCCCTACGACCAGTCCTGGCTGGTACATGAGCTGGATGCCGGTCTGTGTACTGATCCGATCCAACGCCTCCGCCAAGTCGCCTGCCGGAATGTTGAAAGTGGCCGACGCATCCGCCGCCTGGGTGGATTGCGCAAAGCTCGGCCAAGCCGGCAGGCAGCCCATGATCGCAAGCGCCAAGGCGGCGCGAATCGGTGGCCGGCTGAATCGGACGAGCCGAGTTGCTCCATTACGCATGTCATGTCCCCTTGCGTGCGCAGCACAATTGCCAGCGCTCCCTGCAGAAGATTGATGACGCCGCGCGGAAACCCCCTACGTCGCGGAATGAACGTCTTGCTGTTGCTGTCTCGCCGCCCCTTTGGCCAGGGCTTACGCTTGATAAGTAGCATCCGACAAGTAGCGTACGCCCATTCCATCGAGTATCAGGTCACGGCACTTCGCCGAAGCCTCCGTTGTGGCGCACATGACAATCAAACGTGGTGTGTCTGCCCTGCGCTAGAGTAGGCATTCACGGAACGCGAGCAAGGGGGATCGAATGTCAAACGGTGGTGGAGCCGCGGTAAATGGCGGCGTGGACTTTCAGCAGCGCATCGCTGCATTGGTCATGCTGCAAATACTAGCTGGGATAAATGACTACCAAGCTCTCAACCTTGGAAACAACGTTGACGTTGAAATTCTTGGGTTCGAGACCGATGACGCTATTGATGACCTCGTTCTTGGGACATCTCAAGGAAATGTGTTCATCCAGGCCAAGCGCGCGCTCAGTCTCTCAGCCAACAGAGAATCTGATTTTTCTTCGGTGATCCAGCAGTTCATACGGCAATTTGTTAAAGAAGGCCACTCCGACGACATCTATCTTCTAGCGACAACACCAGACTCCTCTCGCAAGATCACGCAGGAGCTAAAGCGGATCACTAACTCCAGGCGCTTGAACGAATCTTATGCCGACCAGAATCCGACCACAAAATCCGAGATCGAGACATTCGCTCGAACAAAAGAACTTGCGGAGGCGCACTACTTCGAGCTGACCGGTAAACCGTTGCCACCTGAGCTGTTTGAGAAGCTTCTCCGAAAAATCCGCATAGCCACGGTGGCTATTGAAGCTGGCTCTCACTACGAAGCTGCCGTTCTCACGCTTCTTTATGGGCGGACGGACGTTCAGCCCTCCCTCCTATGGGATGCACTTATAGCCTTCGCAGTTTCCTTGTCCAAGGACCGTCTTTCCATTGACAGAGCCGGCTTGAACGAAAAGATGGGACGTTACTTCAAGAGAGACGGGGCAACGCCAGCAGTAGAAGATGAACCAGCCTTTCTCCCGGTTGAGCTGGCTGGCCCGACATGTTCTGGGCGCGACCTCATTCTCGTTGAGTCGTTTGTAGAAGGCGCTGACTTTCTGATCATGGAGCTCTTCCGGTTCGAGGATGACGGTAGCCGTCGTCTTTGTTACGAAAACGGCAAAGTTGAGCTTAAGAACGGGAAGAAGCTCAAGGTTTTTCATCGAGCCGCCACGTATGCAGGCATACAACGCTGCCTGACCGAAAGCAGCAGTCTCGAAAAGGACGCTCGCGTAGTGATCCTCGCAGCCAATGCCGCTGACGACGTGGAGGAAAGGCCGTTTGTGAAAGCGCACGCAGCACATTGCAGGACGCTGCTCGTCGCAAGCAGCAAGGAACTTCAATGTATTCGATGCGGTAGTCCCGTTTCTGAGACGCTGACGCCATCCATCGAAATTGACGAAGTCGGCGCCGAGCATCAGGTAGGCTTATGTCACAAGCAGTGTGTGCAGCCAACCGACAGGGTATTGGGCCTTCTCAGTAGCGCTCTGTTTGAAGAGAACAACCTTCTGCGGAACTTTGACTATCGTCAGTGGTTCCGCCTGCGACCGCGTGGCCAGGGAGTTTTTGGCGGCATCCAAACAATGCCAGGTATCAAAAGGATGCTATGGAATCCTGCTTTCAAGCATTCCGGCCAGGGGCAGTGGTGCGTACGGATTGATCTTGAAGATGGCAGCGCACGTTACGCACATGAACGAGGCCATGTGGTTCGGATGGGACGGAAAGATGCGGAAGGACGTGCGGAGCGAATGAATCAAGATTTCGCGTCGCACAGGAAAAGAAAGGATCCGTGGTGCTTCACCTCGAAGACTTCTGCATTTTCTACTGTATCGACGGTGATGAAGCACGCAAGCCACGAGGGCTTTATAGAATGTGTTGAAGCGGTAGTAGTGAGATACAGCACCTCGATCGGAACGAGCTATGGCGAAATAGGTAGCTACTACGCGCCGCTCATGGCGCTGATTGACGAGGACTCAGGCGAGTTTCTGGATGTCCTCGGCGCGACAGTGCTTCTGACCGATCCACTAGACACGAGCAAGTATCTCGATAGCTGGCGTCACGCAGGTGTGATCCTGCCGCCTTTCAGTACGCAGATCATCGCGACTGATCTGGAGTTCGACATCTTTATGCGTCAACTCAGTGAGCACGGCGCATCAGCCGTCGTTGACCCGTTGCTGACTCCAACTAGCGACTTGGCGGCGGGCGTGGTTATGGACTGTTTTCAGAACTATGTTGGCTCCGAAGGCGCATCGAACGATTGACCTGCTCGCCAATGATATCTATGCAGCGACCGGTCGAAAGACCGCAACATCCATGTTGAATGCCAGTGTCACTTCGACAATAGCACGATATCGGCACCGCGATCGTCCACCCGCACCGGCAGGATCTGCACGACCGCCGAGGCGATGGATGCGCTGTCGCCCGTGTGGAAGTTGCCGTTGAGCCGGAGGTCGGCGAGCGTGGGATCGCCCAGCCGTAGCTTCCGAGGCGAGTAACGGTTCGCCTCGGCCACGACCTGACCCAGTGGCGCATTGCGAAAGCGCAGCCAGCCGTCCAGCCAGCCATCGACCTGCGCCGGGTCGATCGCCTGCACGGCGATACCGGCGTTGGCGGAGAGACGCGCCTGCTCGTTCGGCTGCAGGATGCGTCGCCGCTTCCCCTGTGCGACTTCCACCCTGCCCTTCAGCAAGGTCACCACGGTCGCATCCGTATCGCGCCGCACTTGGAAGCGCGTGCCAAGTGCAGTGACGGTGCCATCGCCTACGCTCACGACGAAGGGCCGCGCGGCGTCGTGCGTCACTTCGAACTGCGCTTCGCCTCGCTGCAGCTCGACGCTTCTCCGGCCGCGCGTGTACTGCGCCTCGATCGCGGAGTTGGTGTTCAGCACGACCTGCGTACCGTCCGCCAACACTTCCGTGCGGCGTTCGCCGAGTGTCGTGGTATATGTCACAGGTGGTGGAGAGGCTAGGAGCCTTGCCGCCAGGTACGCGCCGCCCAACAGCAAGGTGAACGTCGCGGCAGCCGACAGCATCCAGTCGGCCCTGAACCAGCGTGGTCGCTGCAGCGCTGCCAGGTCCGCGGCCTTGAGTGCCTGCAAGTGGGCATCATCCCGAAGGTTGCCCGTACGATCCCATATCCGCCCGGTCTCCTCGTACGCGCGCTCATGCTGATCATCTTCTGCCAGCCACGCCTCGCGTTCCCGGCGCTGGGCCACGGTTTCGCCGCGGCGCTGCACGAAGTACGCAGCGGCCTGCTCGGCAATGTGTTTCGATTGCTTGTCCATAGTCATGTGGATGCCTAGAAGTCGCGATCCCCTACCGCCAGCCGGCACGCCGCCAGCGCGCGCGTGATGTGTTTCTCGACCATCTTCACGGAAATGCGCATCCTGGCCGCCACCTGCGGATAGGTCAGCCCGTCGAAGCGATTGAGCATGAAGGCGAGCCGACACTTGGGCGGCAGCTCGGCAATGGTATGGGTGAGCAGCCGATCGAGCGTCTGGCGTGCATCGGTGATTACCTCCACCGACGGCTGGTCCATCCGCAACGGGCCGGCGTCGTCGAGCGTGACATGCTGGGCCGCATGATGGCGATACCGGGCGCGCCGATACTCCAGCACCAGGTTGTGGACGATGCGGAACAGCATCGCACGGCGATCCTCGATCCCGGGCGCATCCCGGTACTTCAGCATGCGAAGGAGCGCTTCCTGGGTGAGGTCGGCAGCAACCTCGCGATCACCCAGTCGCCTGCACAGGAACACGAACACCTCTCCTCGCAGCTCCCCCAGCGTGGTATCAAAACCGACCCGAATCCCATCCTCCTCATCCAGAGGTATCCGTTCATCCGATTCGAGCGGCGGAACGATCATGCTAGCCATCGGCTGGCTGCCGGACGGGGCGATCCGAGGTCGTTGCAGGCCCCTCCCCCGATAACCGAAGCGAGACGTCAATCAGCATTCACCCGTTGCCTCCCGCGAGCAAGTGCCTTTTCCATGTGCTTCGGCGACGGTGCACGGAACATGGATGGCCAAGATGACTTCCTCGGGTTGCCGAACGGCCACGTCAGAACGACACAGCCCTAGAACACTCGATGACGGAAGCGGAAAACACCCTACATTCGTACTCGGCAGGCCTCGCGGAGACGCATCCAGGTGTTCTCGGCGCCGGCCTTCGACATCGGCAAAACTGATCAGTCGGAGCAGTCCGGTATGATCAGTAGCGCTGCCCATCGATCTCATTGCTGAACGGCTGTCGCCAAGAGCGGGCGCTTATCTCTCCACACTTACATCTTGAACAGCGGGCTTGTATTCGTATCAGGAACAACTAGCGTAAGTGATCGCTTTGCTCGGCTGATTGCTACATATAGCTTGCACTTGGCATACGTGGTCGACGAGAACTGGGCGCGATCGCAGGCCATGACCATGACATGGTCGCATTCCAGCCCCTTGGCTTTGTGGATACTGCTCAATGTCCGCGGTTGCGGAGACGGGCTTGAATAGGACCTACGTCGCGCAATCTCCGAGAATCCTTCCTCCGCGTCGGAGAATGCACCCAGTCGAATCGCATCCCGGAACTCGACTCGGTGATCGATCTTGACGTCGGAGAATCCGCTCCCTCCAGCCTCGACTAAATCCTGAATCAGTCCAACTGCATCCGCCATGCCCTTAGTCGAAGGGTTCTCCAGTATTGACCGCGCAATCGCTTGAATGTTGGCAGGCTTCCCTTTCGTATTACGAGCACAGCCTTCCCTTATCTCCTGCAACAGACGGTCGCCATGGCTTCTTTGTGTGAACCCGACGGAGACGCCAGAAACGAACTCGATTAACCCATGGGCAAGACCTTCGGCGTCGCCGTGCTTGTCCCGCAAGACGGCGACGAGCCCGGCCAATGCGTCCCGCTTATGCCCTTCCCAAAGTGGGATCCTCCGCATCCAGAATCCACGGAGTGCAGCGACCAGATCGTTTTGCGAGGCAAGGATCATTAACTGATCCAGCCTGTTGACCAACTGATCGATGGGGCGCCGCTGATCCTTCGAAAGACGGTAGCCCCCATGCTGTCTTGCGATGTTGTTGGCACGTAGAACGGTCAGCGAATCTGGTATCGCCCCGGTTAGGTCTATGAGCTGGCCCGCTTTCAGGTTTTCGCGTGCCGAGCGAATCCATTCTCCAAGTTCGGTGCATCCCGTTTGCCAGCGATGAGGGATATCCAAGACTTCGCGGGCCGCGGCCTGCTTCAATGCCTCCCAACGTTCTTGGTCAGCCTTGGCAGCCTGCGCGGTCTTGCCGCCGTAGATTCGCTGGAGCGGATCGCCAAAAATTCGAAGTCTCGCGCCGTTTCGGTGCAGCGCCATGACCACTTCATGCTGGTCGGCACTCGAATCCTGATGTTCGTCACAGACAACCACCGGATAGCGTGTGGCGAGAGCTTTCGCCACCATGGAATGTGCGCCAAGAAATGCGGCGACCTTGGCCGCCATGACGGAGAATCCATTGCCGTTGTCGCGCCAAGCCCACGAAGATAGGTTCGATGGCAGTCTCAACGCCTGATGATAGGCAGTCGCTACCTGCATGATCAGCGCGTCGATGGTCTTGATCTCGACCCTGCTACCGGCGCCCTTCGTCCTCTGGGCAAAGACGGAACATGCCGCATGGGTGTGCGTAAGGATAAGGAGCCGGCCGTCACCCAAGGACGCCATGGCGTCCCTCGCGTAGCTGGCGCCCTGATAGGTCTTCCCGCAACCGGCTGCCGCCTCGATGAGCACAAGCGGCTGATCGGAACGGAGTAGCGCTGCAACCGTCTCGTCGCTCATAAGGCGAGATTGTCTTTCGGCGGCAAGCCTGCCGCGACCAGGACCGCGTTGAGCAACGGGAGCAATTGCGGACTGATCGCATCCCAAGCACCTAGGGCGACAACTCTTTGGGCGAGTTCACGGCCGCCTTCTTCGGACTTGAACCAGCGCTGAGAGTGCTTCTTCCATGCCTTCTCATCTCCGGCTGGCGCCCCTTCCTTGCTGCCAATGGCGGCGGCGCCAATGAGTTGGCGTAGCGTTTTCCCCTGATCCTCCAAGGCCTGCTCGATAGACGCTAGTTGCTTCTCTTGGACGCCGAGTCGTTCCGCGATCGTTCGCAAACGATCACCGTCATACATTCCCTCTTCATCTTTCAATAGTTCGGGCAGCTTGTCTTCCGCTATCTCCGCGATCACATGTTGTTCCGTACACCCTTGTTGCCACTGGTGGAGCCTGTCACCCAGTTTTTGCTTCAATACCTGCCAGCGGCCAGGATCGGTACCTTCGTTGTCCACCAACCCGGCGAACATAATGCCGGAGGCAGACAATATCTCCAGCAGGTCGAGGGTTGCGTAGTTCCCCTGGCCGTCGCAGACGCGCACACCGTGGTCTAGTGGAGCGGAGCCGAAGGCCTTTTCCAGAAAAAACTGCAGAAACCCGACCTCTGTAGGACCTTCCGCGATCACCGCGACCTTGGTCAGAAATGTTTCGGGATCCCGGCGCTGTTGGGCTGCGATCTTGTCGCGCGGTAACGCACCGACGTTGCCGCTACCGTCCATGTACCACAACTGCGCCATCTCGCTACAGGCAATGGCCACCGGACTATGCGTGGTAATGAATGCCTGGCCATCTTCATCCGAAATGATGCTGACGAGCTTGCGCAACCGATACGGCTCCAGCCCACGTTCGATCTCGTCGACCAGCGTGATACTCGCCTCTTTCTCGGCGGCCGAGGCAATCTCCAAGGCAACCATCCGCCTTGTGCCAGCGCCCCAGTTTGCGAGTGGCAGGCTGGCCCCATGCTTCTTCGCCAGCAAGCCGATCAGCGCGCCGATGGATAGGCCCTGGCTCGTAGTCAGGCCGAGCTTCAGGTCATGCGGCAAAGCAGAGACGACCAGACGCTTGTCCAACTCGCCAATCGCGTTCCTTCCAACCTCGCTTAGCGATTCTTCGAGGTCCAGTTCCGAAATTCGCTTTCCGATACGCGCGCGAAGCGCGCCATCAGCGAGCAGCCGATCCAATCCGGAGCCATAAACCAGCCGAAGGTCGCGGTCATTGCGATCGTCCGCACTCAGTCGCACCACACCAATCTTCCGGCGTACGCTGACGGAAAAATGATCCGTTTCGTCGTTGGGTTGGACTATTTCCCAAGCGAGTTCTAATTCTGTGGTTCCTCGTACGCGTATTCGATACACGGGGTCATCGGCATCGGGAATGTCCTCGCCTTCTTCCTTGGCCGGAGGCTGCACCGCCTCTGTTCCGTTCCATGTCCACGGCCAAGAGAAATTCCGTTGCGTGTTGATTCCGGAAGTCTCGGAAAGCGATATCACCGCCTCGACGAGAAATTCCTGCGAGCTGTCTCGCTGCCAGTAGTCCGACTCCGACACCGTGGTCGCGTTCGTCGGACTAAGTAGAAGCGCTATAGCTTCCAGAATCGTCGTCTTTCCAACATCCCCGCCGCCGAGGATGATGTTCATGCCGGGGACGGGTTTCCATTCGAGCTTTTCGATTCCTCGAAACCGCGACACGGTCAATTTGCGAATTTCAACGGCACTCCCCATGGCATCCCCTCGCTCCCCAACTGAAGAATACGGTAGCAGGACGCGGCGTGAATCGCCCTAGTTGCTTAACGCGGTATCGACCTACCTCAGGGAATGTCCGCTTCGTGGTCGGAAGTGGACCTTGTGCTACCGAGTCGCAGAAATGGCTGCGCCGAACGTCGGAGCAGCAAGCGAACAGCACCTACGACTTTCGCCAGTTCCAGGAAGAGATCTCGGCATCGGACCGCAAGAACGACATCAAGGGACAAAGAGAAATCCACGCCGAAGAAACGGTCCGCCCTCGGTCACTTGGCCCAAGCCAAGGCAAAGTTCACGGCACTCCGCGAGCGCTACGGGCTGACCTCCGGAAAGAACATCACTCCCCAGCTACTGCACGCGTGGATCCGGCCGGAACCGGCGGGCTTGTAGTTCCTCGGCAAGCCCGCAGGCCGGGTTTGCCCTAACTTGGCTCTTTCACCAAAGCCATGATGCGCCGCACACAGGATTCGAGCCTCTCATCCGATGCCTTCCCACCCAAGATATCGACATTTTCCCTGCGATGCTGGAGGAGTGCTATCCGGAGATCTTCCTCGCGTAGTTGCTGCCCTATGCGCCGCCTTAAAGTGGCAATGACAGAGTGCAGGCGCTTCTCGTCCGCTGGGTGCGACGTGTACCACGACGAAATGCGCGCCCAAGGCGCCAGTTCCTCGTAGACGGCGTTCTGCCTGTAGGTCCAGCCAGGCAACTGCTCCGTTGAATCGGCCTCACCGAGTGAGTCGCGCAAGCGTTCCAAGCGACCTACATACTCGACCGCGTCTTTTCGGTTATCCCACGGCGTATTGCTACCGTCGAAGAGATAACCTGTTCCCGCCCCCTTGTTCGAGAATTTCCTGATCTGCTCGAAGCCCGGGCGCGTATGCAGGTTGGCGAACTGGCTGTAGTCGACATAGTCGTTCGCCACGTACCCAACCGGCTTGTAGTGCCGATTGAGAACAATCCTGTCTCCCGCATCATCCACGACCTCGTGAACCACGTAGGGCAGCCACCACCGCATCTCCGCAAGTGCCAAGCTGCTGCCAGGAAGTCGGTAGCGAGGACGCGACAGCAAGGACTGCATGTATTCGATGGCGAACGTGACTGCATGCCACGGAGATACGAAGTTGGCGCAGATGGGTTCCAGACGCTGGCCGAGCGTTTGCGGCCTGCGTACTTCGCCATCCTTGATTGGACGCAGCGCTTCCTTCCAAGCCTCCTCGGATCGCTCGAAGTGGTACGGAACAAAATCCCGATTGCGCTTCATCAGCGACGACCAGTTAGCGAAGCCATCTTCGATGGCTACGTGATCGAGAGCCTTGCTATGGGAAACGTTCGATGATCGGGCGAGAAGTTTCGCCTTGCGCTTGAGCTGCTCGATCTGGGCAGGAAAATAGTTTGATGGCATGACACTTTCCAAGTTGGGCCGCTAGCGATCGATGCGCCCGCACACCAAACCCTGCGGCAACCGGAAAGGGTCAACCACATGACCGCAGCGATGCTGCAGTTCACGTTGCTTTTCGAGCTTCGCCGCTGCGGGCGGGCAAGCCGACGTTTTGCGGCTGGGTTGGACTATACACCGCAGTCTCGATGATGTCAGAGGTCATTCGGACAAGTGCGCCGTTACCATGCCGCGGGCTTTCCTTCTGGTCTAACGGGTAGTTGATGAGGCAGCGATGTCGGCAGACTGACACGCCATCAGAAATTTCCTACACGAGGAGCCGAGCACTTGCCATTGAGCCACGCTGCCGGCCGCGCGATGCTATCCCTGCCCCGCGAGTCAGCGACACGCGTGCGACAGGAACGTCGCTCGCCGGCAGGACGCCAGCGGCGAGCGGGGCAATCCTTCAATGCGGCAACGCGCTCGCGGCGGTGGTATCTTTGCGCCAAAGGCGAGTGGTCACGTCAGCCTGGTGTGCTGCACAGGCAATTCACTTCGATTCCTGCGTGCCACGTCCGCCTGATCGCGCCTCCGGCAGCATATCGCCGGCGCGCAAAGCGTTGGTGCAGTCGTGAACGAGTCCGCGTATCGCTTCGGCGAGTTCCACCTGATTCCGGCAAAACGTGAGCTTTGGTGTGCGAACCGGCGGGTTCGGCTTCAACCGAAAGTCTTCGATACGCTCGTCTACCTGGTTCAACACCGTGACCGAGGGATCGGCAGTGACGAGCTGATTTCCGCCGTCTGGGGCCGTGTCGACGTCACCGACAACGTGCTCGGCCAGATCATCAGTCGCGCGCGCCGGGTCGTAGGTGATAACGGCGAGGCGCAGCATTCGATCCTCACCATCTACCGCTTCGGTTTCCGGTGGATTCGCGATGTAGAGATGTGCCCTGCCGAGGTCGATCGAGTTGCTACCTATGCCGATCCAGTGCCGTTCGAAGCTGCATCGAGCAATCCGCATCGCATACACGCATTCCGCCATTGGGATCGCCGGAGCATCGCAGCTTCGGCCTTGGCGCTCCTGTGCACTGCCAGCTTCGTAGGTTGGGCAAGCAAGGAACATCCCCTCGGTATCACCGACCAACATCCGAAGATGATCATTGCGCCCTCGGCATCGCCGGCAACAGCAGTACCGGGCGCCACACCACTTGCGCAGCTGCGCGTCGCACTCGCATCGAATCAACTGGACGTAGCGCACAAGGTTCTTCGTGACCTGCCAGACCAGGATCGGCTCGTATCGGAAATTCGCTACGAAGAGTCGGTGCTGGCGCTCAAGGAAGGCCACTTTGACGGCGCACTGGCCGGCTTCAAGTCCCTGTTGTCCGATTTGGGTGACCACGGCGATCCCGTCGTCATCGGCAAGGCGTGGTACGGCGCAGGTCTCGCCGAGAATCGTCGCGGCGATACCGACGTCGCGCAGCAGCATTACGAGCGGGCAATCAACGTCCTGCAAAACAGTTCGACCCGCGATGCGAATCTCACACTCGGGCAATCGTGGACGAACCTGGGGTTCCTGCTCGCCGCCTGTCGCCAGCTCGATCAGGCCGAAAGCGCTTACGGCAAGGCACGCGTCGCGCTGGAAGCGGCGGGCGACCCCGCAGCGCTCGCGGCACTGGAGAGAAGCGTGGCCGTGCTGTTGGTTGGCCGCCATCGTATAGACGAGGCCTTGCCGCGGTTCGAACGCGCAGCCGAACTCGCGCAACGCTCGGGCGATGCGCTCGTCGAAGCGCGCGCGCGCATGAACCTCGTCAACGCGCAATTCCTGTTGCTGCAATCCGCCGATGCGATGACGTCGGTCGCGCGTCTACGCAATCTGCGCGAGCACATTGGCGACCCAATCCTTGCCGCGAACGTCGACCTGATCCGAGCCCGGGTGCTCACTGCCAATGGACGCCTCAGCGAAGCCGAGGTGCTGCTGCGAACAAGCGCCAGCCGCCCCACACCGGACGATCCTGGGCTGGTGGCATTTCGTGCTGCCGTGACCGCCGACCTCGCCTTCGCCAAGGGCTCGCTCGAAGAGGGTTCGCAGCAGGTCCGAAACATACTGGCGTCGTCCTGGTACTCGCCCGAGAGCGGGCTGGCCGCCTACGAGCGATGGCGGCTGCTCAAGGCACGACAGACACTCGGCGACGAACAAGGGCTAATCCAGACCGCCGCCGAAGCCGACGCGCAAAGCCGCGCGCGGCCGAAAGAGCTGACTGTGGGTCTGTACGCCTCGCTGTCCCGGGCCGAGGCAGCGGATACGCAATCCAATCCCGTCCGCGCTCGCGCGGAGTTCGAACATGCGTTGTCCCTGGCCGAAACCATTCGTGTTCCATACGACCTGGTGCACGTGGTGGACAGCTACGTGCAGTTCTTACTGCGGCACGGCGAGGCGTCCGAAGCCGGGGCCATGGCCAACCGTTTGGCCGAATGGGCGAAGCGCGATTATGCCGCATCCCTAGTGCAGCTCAATGCCGGCCACATGGTCGGCGGCCAAGCATGGACAACGACTCTGACCCAAACCCTGCGTCTTGCGGGCGAGCGGCTTGTCCCCACCACCCTCCTGACATCACCGGCGGCATCGCCGTCGCTGAAACGTCCGGAATTGCTGGCTGTACGCGGCCCGTAAAGGACTTGGGCAAGGAAATTGATGCCCCGTTAAGAGCCTGTACACGTGTTGCCCTGCGGATTTACGGAGACTGCGCCCCACGCGAGATTCCATCCAGAGGGGAGCGATAACGTGTTGAAGAACCTATTTGGACCGGCCGTCGTAGCGGCGCTCTTGGCGGGCACATGGAGTACGCCGACCACCGCCACTGAGGCGATCGGCGTCCTCAACGATACCGGCCAGACGTCGTGCTACGGCATCGACTGGAACGCTGTGCCGTGCGACGAGGGGACGACGGGCGACAATTCTCCGCTACCGCGCCAGGACGGTCGCTACGGGCGCGACGCCGGAGCGGCAATGGGGCGGCTCCAGAAAGTCGGCGGCGGCGAGGCCGGCTTCGATTACACCCGCATCTGCATGTCCGGCGATGAAGAAGGCCAGGGCGACTGTCCCTCGCCGCCACCGCTGCCCGCGGACTTGGAGAACCCGCAGCCGAATGATTGGGCTTGTCTGCGCGACAACGTGACCGGGCTGACGTGGACGCTCGGGGATTGGGCCATTGACGTCAATTGGGCAACGGCCAGCAGCACGGCAGACGGAAGCCAAATCCAGCACACCAATGCCATAGCACGCTGCGGCCTGAGCTCGGGATGGCGACTGCCGGCTCGCCGCGAAGCCTGGTCGTTGTTCGACTTGCAGAGAGTATTCCCAGCCGTCGATCCGGGCTATTTTCCTGTGCTGGCTAATTCGCCCTCACCCCTGAACGGCGTCTGGACCGCTGACCCTGTGGCGTGGCACGCGGAGTTCCAATGGGCGGTCAGTTTCGGCCAATCCGCCGGTCTCTATGCCACGCAATGCCGCGAACTCAACCCCGCCGCGCCGCCGTGTGACGAGTACCCGGGCGACCTGACTGACTTTACGCTGGGCGTGCTGCTGGTGAACGGCGCCTGGAAGCAACCGTCGCCGTCCGAGCCTCCGGAGGGCGGACATCAAAAGAAGGGCGAGCGCTGGCAGATCCGCAACGACGGGCTCACCGTGACCGACGCGGCCACGGGACTCACTTGGGATCGGTGCAGTTGGCGGCAAGTCGACCCCACCTGCGTCGGTCAGCCAACGATCTTCTCCGACTGGACGGATGCGATGCAGGTGGCGCGCATTGCCAATGAGCAGCGTTACCTGGGTTTCCACGATTGGCGCCTGCCGAACGCGAGCGAACTGGAAACGCTGGTAAAAATCGACGGCACTCCCGCCATCAACACGAATGTGTTCCCCAATACACTTCTGGCAGATAACCACTCTTATTATGCGACCTCCTCACAACTGGCTCCCGTGCCGGGCATTTCCAATGCCTATTGGTGCGTAGAGTTTGTATTGGGCACCATCAGTACCGCGGACAAGGTCAATAAAAATACGGCCAACTATCCCAATATTGGCGCCGTTCGTCTCGTCCGCGGCGGTCTAGGATGGGATCCATTCGACGGCGTCAGCGATCGCCTGTTCTGGGAGGACTTCGACGGCCCCTCCACCACCCCAACCGTGCACTAAGACAATGTATTGGACGATCGACCGGGATTGGTCCCGGCCGATCGCGTTCTGCAATGACGCTAGGCTTCCTCCTTAGAGGATGGTCAGATTCAGGCTGCTGATGTCGTCCGTGCTCGTGTAGACGCACCGACCGCTGATCGACGGGTCAGCGGCCTTGTGGATGCCTGCGGGTCGGTCACCAGTGAACCAGTTCCCGCCGCTGTCCTCGGGCTGGCATGCAGAGGTGGTCGCGACATCCACTGCCACGAAGACTGGCGAGCAGGCACTGGTGCCACTGGTGCCGCAGATGCTCCCGGGGTTGTAGGCCTTGCTCTGGACGGTGCCGCAAACACCACCCTTGCTGGTGAGGGAGCGCCCGTAGTGACACATCCCTTGACCGACCAAGGTGCTGGTCTTGCTGAGGGGCGAGCCGGCCGTTATGAACATCGAGCCGTTGTGGAACGAATTGACCGCATCTGTCGCAGTGGTGCTGACGCTGGCCCAGCCGATGTCGCTCGACGCATCGTTCTTGGTCGCAACCCATGTCAGCGCCGTGATGGGCATGATGGTGTTCACCTCCGTGTAGTTGAGCGTAGCGGCTTGGCAGTGGCCCGCGGTCAGCAAGCCGTACACCGGCGTGAGCGCGTTGTTCTTCACCGTGAAAGCGCCGGTGCATTGCACGCCGGTCGCGTCGAGGTTGCCGCTGCCCTTGATGGCCTGGTTGGCGATGCGCCCGATCGGCTCGACGCGCGTGGCCACGCCGAAGTAGTTGTTCCCCAACTGCTGCTGTTGCGCCCTCGCGGTGCGCGCGGCCGCCGTGTCACTGGCCGTCGCCAGCTTTGCACTGGCTACCCTGGGCTGGTCGTTCACCACTTCCAGCACGAGTTGGCCGGTGCGTTCGTCCACGTAGCCGCTCTGCAACTGCGGCAGCCGTGTCTTGAGGCCGGCAAAACCGCGCTCGAAGCGCTTCTGCAGGTCGGCAAACGTGTGCTCGGCTCCCACCTGATAGTCGACCACGAGCTGGTCGTTGCCGAACTGGTAGAACTGCTGCTGCACCGGCTGGAACCCGGTCAGCCGCACCACCAACCGATGCGTCGGCGCGTGCTCGATGTAGACGCCCGCAAGCCGGTTCGCAAACTGCGTTCGGATGCGCTCGACGATGTCGGGCGTATGCTCCTCTATGTTCAGGCGGCTGGCCGCCGCGGCTGGCGAGATGCCGAAAGACCGGCCCATCATCTGGATACTTGATGCCCGCGCCTGTTCCGCGCTCGCCGGATGGAAACGATCCGAACCCGGTGACTGCGCAGCCACCGCCCCTTGTGCCAAGCCGGTTGCCGCGCAGGCAGCACAAGCCAAAGCCAATACATGCTTGGCGTTCATGGTTCACACTCCTAGGACTTTTACGTCCCCCGTACGCGCACGATTGCGCGCGCGTAGGAACTTGCGCCAGGAATTGTTCTCGCCGCGTGACAGGTTGCGGTCAATAAATGTGAACATTTCAATGTTGTGACAGCGGTCACATCGATCGCAATATTCTCTGCGACGCATCGCAACCTTGCGGTGATGATGCGAGCCAAAGGAGCTTCGAATGACAGGCGACGAGAAAGCCATCCGGCAGGTCGTGGAAACCTGGTCGGCCGCCAGCGAGAGTGGCGACATCGCTACCGTCCTGGACCTGATGACGGACGACGTGGTCTTCATGGTTTCCGGCCAGGAACCGTTCGGCAAGGAAGCATTCGCCGCAATGTCCAAGGGGATGGATGGCACGAAAATGGAGGGCACGAGCGAGATCGTCGAGCTGTAGGTGTTCGGCGCCTGGGCGTTCATCCGCAACCACCTCGACATCACCGCCACGCTGCCCGATAGCAAGGTCGTTCGTCGATCAGGCTACACGCTCACGCTCCTGCAAAAGCAGCCTGATGGACAATGGCGTCTTGCGCGAGATGCCAACCTCCTGACCGTTCGCGATTGACCAAGGGCACTCCTGCATTGAAACTGTATGACCGCCGCCGGATCCAGCGGCCGACACGACTGACCCGGCGCTCGCGCATCCGGTCGTAACCGGGATTCTTGCATTGGAACCAGCGACGCCATCGTCTTGCAGATGCCGGCGAATCGCACTTGGCGGGGTACACAGGTAGCGGGGAGGACGTGGCAACTTGTATCGGCCGACGAGCCGGCATGATGCACGCGCAGAAGCGTCTGCCAGCGGTATAGTTTCTCGTGTGTCCTGCCGCTAAAGATTGGCGCAGCCTCATTCATAACCAGTTGAAATTCGATTACCCCTCTGCATCCAGGCTTTTTCCACTCCGATAAAGGACAACAATGGCCATCAATCTCGAAGCCCTCTCACCTTCGGAACTCCAGGCGCTTATCAAGCATGCGGAAGCCCAAATGGGATCCGCGCGCAAGAACCAGGTCCAAGAGGTTCGCGCCAAGATCGATGCGCTCCTCAAGAATGCCAAGCTGACGCTGGACGAGGTCTATCCGCGGCGCGGCGGCAAGGGAGCGAAGGGCGCGAAAGCGACGGTGGCTCCCAAGTACCGGAACCCGGAAGATCCGTCCAAGACCTGGTCCGGCCGCGGCAAGCGCCCTGTCTGGTTCAACGAGGCCCTGAAAAAGCGCGGCGTGACGGCCGAGAGCTTGTTGATCGACGGCTCCGCGCCCAAGACCGCCGCCAAGAAGGTGGCACCGAAGAAAGCGATCCGGAAGGCCGCATCGAAAAAGCGCTAGAACCATGCCGGCTGCGAGAGCTCACCTCATCGAGGCATGGGCTCTCGCCGTCGCTGGCCGAGCAACGAAAGTGCCCGTCGCCGATAGACCGCGACCTATTGGATCAAGCCTTCCCGCTCCAGTACTCGACGAATCTCCTCGAACGCAGCGGCGATGTTTCCCTGCGGAAACCGGATCTGGCCCAATCCGGAGATGTTGCTGAACTCCTCGCATCCCTCTTCGAGCAAAACGATTGCCCGGGTGAACCCAAGCCGCCCCTGGAATAACCCGGCCTCGTGGATGACGTTCATCCTGGCCTGCCACTTCCCATCCGCGCGCTCGTCTTCGGCGGTCATGACCAGGAAAGCGATGGCCGCGGCATCCAGCATTTCGGAAAGGCGCGCAATATTGGTGACCCCGGCCACGGGAACACGGTTGAACTCATCCCACGGCAGCTTCAATCGGTCCTGGACAAAATCCTTCAGTTCCCGCCACGCCGTGGCTCGTCCATGGCCGATGAATACGTGGGTTCCGATTCGCGCCTCCGCAACGTGACGCCTGGATTTGCGTTCGAGATGCGACGCTGCCTTGCGGGCGATCTCGCTGGCCAGTTTGCAGATGCCGAACGCGTGCTGGATTGAAAGCACTTCGGCCGCTATCTCGATGTGCGGAGGTGCTTGTGTCCCCTGCCCAAGCGTGACCGTATCGCGAGTCATCACCTGGCCCTTGGGCGCAAGAACCTCTACTACTTCGGATGGGGCCAGCGGACTCGTATCGCGGATCTGACCTCGCAAGCTTTCCAGGAAACCATCCGCTCTCGATTCCAACTCGGTTTGCAGGATCGACTCGATTTCGGCCTTGGCTGATTGGAATGTCTCCCGTGCGTTGGCAGCCAAACTCGCCGCCTCGGACAAGTCAGGATGACGCGCCAGCACGCGGATATGTTCCTTGACCTGCTCGGGACGATATTCGCGCCAATCCCCACGGGTATCTTCCACGAAGGTGTCCTTCAGCCCCCATTCCTGGCTGAAGTGGGCGCCAGGCGGTGGTGCTTGGAGGTTGGCGTAGTAGACCCGCGAATGGTAGCCAAGCCACGATCCCGACGCCGCCGATCCCACGGTGTCGGCGGCGTCCTTCAGGTCGGACAGTGGCGCTTGAATGGAAGCCTCCTGCCCGGCCGCGGCTGCGGCCGCCAAGCGACCGGCAATCTCGAACAACTCCCTGTGGACGGTCATGGATGTTCCCTTGATTCAATGAATGTCTGGCGTACCTGTTCCGCAGGGATCGCATCCTCGAACAGTACTTCCAACCGCGCGCAGGCATCCAGCACGTCGGTGAGGCACTGCCGACGCTCTTGCAACTACAACGGACATGCTTCGTCGTGGGTGAGCATGACGACCCAATACAAGCAATCGCGTTCGGCGCGCAGCCGAGCGCGCCACCATAGCGGCGTCGGCACATGCACGACGCAGCCTCGGGCCTTGTCGTTCTCGACCTCCGCGCGCAGCGTGGATATCCACCCTGGCTTCAACCTATCGCGGGATCCCGCTGGCGTCCGAGCGTCCATGAGACTGAACTGCCACGCACGGTCGCGGCAAGGTGCTGCCCCAACCGGGGCTCGATCACCGGTCGCCACGGCACCAGGCTGAAGCCCACTCCGTCATCGAGCATGGCGAACCTCCCGCTGGCGAGCATCACGCTGCGCCGGTAGGTGCCGGCCACGCGCTGGCCGTCGGCGGCCGGGCGATGCGCCAGGCCTGTTTTCGCAGCGATATCCTGTGCCGCCTTCGCCAACTCGCGATCGCGCAGCGTTGTGAGCAGGTTGCGCGCCAGGATCACGCGCGGGCCGCGACGTTCGGCCAGGCCCCGTTCGACGAGGAAATCGGCACGCTGTTGCAGTGCGTCCTTGACCTCGCTGCCGAAGCCCAGATCGCCCAGTCCCTTGCCGCCGCCGATCAACTGCTGGTCCAGCCAGGTGGCGCCGATCGCACGCACCTGCCGCTCGATGGGCAGGTGCGATTTCAGTTCTACGGAGATGCCGCCGAGACGCCGCGCGTCGTATTGTCGGCCACGTTCCGGCAGGTCCTCCGGCACCTTCCACAGCCCCTCGGCCACGCGCTCGACGACACGCGCGCGGCGCAGTGCCTCCAGCCGCCGGACGTGAGCTTCGACCACCGCGCACGGATCACGCCCGGCGTGCGGCTGCGCCTGCGCAACCGCGAGGTGATGGTCGGTGCGGTACAGGCCGTCGGTCGCCAGCGCGGCGATGGTCCTGTCCGCTGCCCTTGCGGCCACCGAACCCTTGACCTCGACCACCGCGCCGGCGGGGAACTGTTCCAGTTCCGCGCGCGGCGGCAGCGCGACGTAGTGCGCCTTGCCGTCGATCCCGTCGACGACCAGGTAGCCGGTGTCATGCAGCTCGTCGGCAAGGCCCTTGCCGACGACACGGCCGATGACGGCGCGGCCGTCGTTGCTGGGCTCGAACACGGCCAGCTCGCGCTGCGCGCCGCTCATAGCCCGCTGCATCGTGCGCAGGATGTCGCCGCGTTCACCCATCGCCCGCAATGTGGTTTCCGCACCGACATGGACGGCCCACGCGCCGGGCTGCAGCTCGCTCGCCAGTCCCATGCGCTGCAACTGCTGCAGGCGACCGATCAGCAACTGGCGCTGGCGTTGCAGCCGGGGCTCGGCGAGCTGCTCCGTCCGCACGAGACCATCGACTGCCTCGCGTTGCAAGGTGCGATCCAGTCCCGTCCACCGCTCCTGCTCGACTTCGCGCTGGAGGCTTTGCTGGATATCCTGTTCGGTTCGCGGACCCAGCCATTTCGTGGCGAGCTCCGCGGCCCGGTCGCGCATGCCGTGGCTGATGTAGTCGCGGGAGATGATGAGATCCTTGCCGGTGTCGTCCTTGCCGCGCAGCACGACGTGGGTGTGCGGGTTGTCGGTGTTCCAGTGATCCACCGCCACCCAGTCCAGCCGCGTGCCGAGATCAGCTTCCATGCGCGCCATGAGGTGACGGGTGTAGGTACGCAGGTCGTCGAGCTGCTCGGCATCCTCGGCGGACACGATGAATCGGAACTGGTGGCGGTCCTCGCGTCCGCGCTGCTCGAACGTGGTGGTATCCGCGTCGTCGGTTGTCGGACCGTAGGCGCGCCCTGTTCCGCCTTGCCGGTCCACGCCTTCGCGCTCGATGTAGCGCAGGTGCCTGGCGACCGAGCGCGGGCCGGCTTTCGCGAGATTGACCAGGCGCGTCTTGACGGTCGCGCGCCGCGCGTTGGGTGCGCGTGCGCGATCGGCAAAGCGCGCCGCGACATGGCCCCGGCCCAGCCGCGCGCCGGGTCGGCGGCCTGCCTTGCCGGCTTTCGCGCCGGCCTTGTTCGCCTCGCGCAGTACCCGGTTGATGAAGGCGTCGCCGCGTTGTCGGGGTGCGCCGGGACGGACGCGGAATTGATCGTCGTCGCGCCGGCTCATGCGATGTCTCCGCGGCGACACCGCTCCACGCTTCGGCGCGTGTCGCGCCGCCCCCATGTGCAGACGGGACTTTCGCGGCCTACCGTGCCGCGACCTTTTATCTTGCCTTCCGCTTCTGCCCTGCGCTCTTGCCGCGGGCCTCGTTGGTCCGGTGACATCGCATTGCCCGTCGCACGGCCACCGTGATGGCAGCGAAGCGGCCAGCGAAACGACGGGCCGGATCGCACGCCGACGCGCAGCGAGTCGGCGACGATCACGGCCGCGTCTCCAGCCAGAGGGGGTGCGCCACGCCGATCACGCCGACGACAGGAATCGGACCGAAATAGCGGCTGTCGAACGACGCCGGATTGGTCGTGCTGAGCAGGAACAGTTCGCCAGGACGCAGGCGGCGGCATCCACGCCACGCGCGCAGCGGGCGGCCCATGCGGTCGGCAGGCAGCGCGGCGGCCACCGACACGCCGTCGATGCGCACGATGCCGTCGGCCATGCACACGAGCTGCGGCGATACCGCGCCCACGCGCTTGAGCAGCGGCACGTGCGCCGGCAGGTAACCACGCTGCGCAGCGAGCACCGCGGCATCAGCCGGCAGCCGGGCCAGCACGATGCTGCCGACCGGCAGCGCGTCGGCCCGGCGCGAAGTGGAATCGATGCGATACCAACCCACCGCCACGCTGTCCGACGGGTTGTAGACCAGGCGTGGCAGCGGCGACGCGAAGGACGCCCAGGCCAGCGCGGCGAGGCCGCCGGCGGACAGGCTCGCGAGCACGAGGCAATCGCGCAGGCGCGAGCGAGGCGGCGGTGCGGCCGCGGTGACGTCCGCGGCGCGCAAGGTGGATGCATTCATGGCGCGTCCTCCGGGAACTCGCGTTCGAGCAGCGCGCGCAGCAACTCGGCAACGGTCACGCCTTGGGTGAACGCCGAGACCTTGATGCGTGCGCGCATCGCGGGCGTGATGTCGAGTGTCAGGCGCGCGGTGTAGAGGTCGCCTTTCTGGAGCGCACTGCCATCACCCTCCCGAATCCACGCCTCGGCATGCGGGTTCGCCGGCGGCCGCGCGCTGATCGCGATGCGTTTGCCGCGCGCGTCGGTCATGCCGTCCACCCCAGCAGTTCATCGACCAGCGCGCTGATCTCGTGCGCGGCAGCGCTGTCGGGCGCCGTTTCACGGGCGAGACGGCCGGCGGCCACGCTGTCGGCGAACACGATGCGTTGGCATACTTCCGCGCGCAGCGACGGAAACGGCTGGTCGGCGAGCGCGCTGCGTGCCGCGCGGCCGATCACGGTGCGCACGACGCGCCGGTTGATGACGAAGGTCGCGGCCAGTTGCGGACGGAACACCTGTGCCTCGCGAACCAGTGCGACCATCTCGGCGCTGGCCCATAGATCGTACGGACTCGGCTGCACCGGGATCAGCACGCGGTCGGCTGCCAGCAGCGCCGACCGTGCCAATGCGGCGATGCGCGGTGGACCGTCGATGACGACATGGTCCGCGCGGCGCGCAAGCTCGGGTGCTTCCTGGTGCAGCGTCTCGCGGGCGAGGCCGACGGCGCCGAACAGGCGCGGCAAGCCCTGCTGGGCGCGCCGCTGCGTCCAGTCCAGTGCCGAGCCCTGCGGGTCGGTATCGAGCAGGATGACCGACTGCCCGCGCATCGCGAGCTCGCCGGCGATGTGCGTGGCGAGCGTGGTCTTGCCCACGCCGCCTTTCTGGTTGAGCAAGGCGACGATCATGGCGAAGCGCTCCCATTCGGGAGGTCGCTGTTGCCTTGCCATGTGGAATGCGCTTCGCCGTTCCGTTCGGTGGTTGTCCAACGCAACGGCGCGCTCCCACCACAAGTTAGGGAGGTGACGTTAGGAACGTTAGAGGGCACCGAAACGCGCGCGGTGATTGTGGTTGCGCGCGTCTCGTACGCCTGATGGCACGAGACGCGTACTCCCGATGGCACGATACCTCGTACTCCCGATGGCACGACGCCGTTCACCGGTTGTCCCACCGTTATCCCCGTGCCTTGGGCGGCACGGGCCGGAAGGTCAACAGCTCCGTGGTGTCGTCCGGCATCCGCTGGATGCCGAGCACGTAGCCGGGCAACGGCTGCCGCCTCACCAGCGCACGCAGGTCGAAGGCGAAGTCCGAGAAGCGCGCTGCGCTGCCCGACTTGCGATGCAGGTGCCGGAAGTCGAACTGCCAGCCGTGCGCCTGTCGGCCGCCGTGCTTGCGCACGAGGCGGTACAGCCAGCGCTCGATGCCGCCGGTGAGACGGAAGTACGCCGGGTCGATGGTGAGCACCAGCGCGGCGTCGAGCACGCCAGCGTAGAACCAGTCCGGCAGGATCAACTCGACACCCTGCGGCGTGCCGCGCGTATCGGCCCGCTCCTTCCATTCGTTGATCCACGAGAAGCGGTGCAGGCGCCGGCCGCTCGCCGCGCGGATGGACGTGGCCACGGTGGTCGATTGCAAGCGATCGAGCGCGGCCTTGAGGCGCTGGTAGTCGCGCAGCGACACCCCGCGCCCAATGAAGCGCAGGATCTCGTAGGGCGTGGCGTGCATCAGGCGCGACGTGCGGATGCCGGCATCGCGCGCCTCGACGATCTGGCTGGCCGCCCAGATGAGCAGGTCCGCATCCCAGATGGATGCGATGCCGTGCTCGGCCGTGCCCTCCACGCGCACGGTGACACTGCCGGTGCGAAAGTCGATCGGCGCCGTGCGCCGCGACTTCGCCAGCGAGAAGAACGGATAGGCCATCAGGTCCTGGCTGTCGCGCGGCGCCATGTCGCCGGGCAGCGCGCGGAACAGGTCGAGCTGTTCGCGCGTTGGCGAACCATGCCCTGGCGGGCCAGACATGGCGATGCCGCCGGTCAGCGCGCACGGCCATCGGCCGGATGCTGCTCGGCATACTCGGGATCGGACGTGGCCTCGAAGCTGCGGCTGTCGGCCCACGCATCGAGGTCGGCCACGGCATACATGACGCGCCGGCCGAACTTGCGAAAGCGCGGGCCGCCGCCGATCACGCGCTGCTTCTCCAGCGTGCGCGGCGACAGTCGCAGGTACGCGGCGGCCTCATCGTTGGTCAGGTAGCGTTGGGGCTGCGCCACCGGGGCGACGGCAGCGACAGCAGGTGATACGGCAGCGGGTCGCATGGGATGAACCTCCATCGGTCGGGAACGCCAGCCGCACCAGCGCGACCGGAGGGAGGCAATCTCAGGCAAGCCGTGCGCGCTGCTCAGGGTCGTCTTGCGCCCGGAGCGGAACGACCCTGCCCGCCAGGTTCGAGCTGCGCCAGGCGGCGATAGCCGCCGCGCATCAGCGCTTTTCCACGTCGCACCAGGCGGCGCACGCGGGAGCGCAAGCCGCCATCGGCGTGCCAGCCCTGGACCACCGCCGCGGCACCGAACAATCCTGCGGCCACGTCGCGCGAGGACGCCCCCGCCAGGGTGGCGTCGAGCGCCTGCAGGGTGTGCAACTCCAGCAGCGCCGTTGCGGACGGCCGCGGCAGCGCAAGCGCAGCCGGTGCAGCGCAGGCGCCCGCCAGCTTGCCCAGCTCCAACGTGAGCAATCGGCAGCGAGTGCACGACTCGGCACCAGCGCGGATGGCGCAGGCGTACGGCATGCCCTCGCGCAGGTCAGGCGCAAGTGCCAGGCGCAGGCCGCCGCCGGGCCAGCGCGTGACCAGCAACAGGCGCCGGCCATCGTGGATCAGCTGCTTGCGTCCGGGGACGCGCCAGAACTCGAAAGCGAACGCTTCCGGCGGTGGATCGGCGTCGGGGTAAAGCTGCACAACAGCATCATGATCAGGGAACCAGGCCGGATGCGCGTCGCGCGCATCCAGGTCGGGGTCTTCCAGCAGCCGCAGGCCCCAGCGATGCGCAGCCTCTACCCGTCGTCGACGGCTCTGCCAATCGCGCCGGTAGTCTGGGTGCCGGCGCAGGTACTCCCAGGCCAAGCCGGGACTATCGAGATGCAACGCGTAGAGATACGCGGCGGTCGGGTACCAGTGCTCGGCGCTCGGGGCAGCCATGGGGCAACCTCCTGTCGGACAGGCATGTCGCCACGGGCGTCGGGATGCGAGCGCTACGGTGTCATCGGCAGACCGCCGGGGATGGAACCAGGGATGCCTGCACCGTCAGGACCGATGGGTTCCGAGGCGCTGCTGGAATCGCCCGGATGCGACGCCCGCGCGGTCGCGAAAGGGAGCGCGGCAACGGGGATCCTGCGGCAGTCCACAATGCAAAACTGCGTCACAGTGCAATAACTTGCGAATCGGGACCGCAGTGTGAGACCAAAATGGTCCTGAGTGAGACCGACACGGTCTCAATGCGCCTGGGCTGGACAGGGCGCGATGACCTGCCAGGACTCGCGTTTCTTTCCGCCGCGAGACGAAGCCGAGCGGTGACCAGGATTTGCACGAAGCCGACGATGATCGAATCCGCTTCACCACGGATGGAGGCAGCCGGTGATCCGCATTCGTTGTTTCGTGCGAAAGCACGGATGCGGAATCGGTCGGACTCGCTGAAACTCGAAGGCGCAAAGCCGGAATCGCGTAAGGCAGGAAAGACATGGATGCGGGTTCCCGATTCTACGACGATCCGCCTGTGCGGATTTCCGTGGACGCACGGAAGCGCAATAAACTGTCATCCCAAGCTTGAGCGTGCGAACTGGTGGAGATCCAGCCGCTCCCCAACATCAAAAAGGTCATAGCACCCATGTACAACCTACTTGTCACCGCTGCCGAGGGCGCATGGGATTTGCCCGCGTACGAGTTTGATCGGACCCGGTTCCTGGAATACACGGTGGATAGCCTGAAGGCCCGGTTCGCCAAGCTGGATGCCCAAACTCAGGAAGAGTTGAAGTCCATGCCGACCCTGTTCACTTACGAAGGCGACGACGAGTCTGTACGTGTTGGGTACATTCGAAGAATTCGGGAACGCGGAAGAAGCGTTCTTATTGAGTACGAGTTCGATGAAAACGTCTCTACCTTCAGCTTCTCGAAACTAAAACCATTGGAAGTCAAGCTCGATATTCACGGCTGGGAGATGTCCCGCACTCATTGGGCCGTAAAGGACGAGGACCTCTTTGAGCTACTAGCCTCGGCAGGCCTCGTTGACGCAAGCTACATCGGCGAGGGACGTCGTCCAGGTCGCGTCGAAGAGATGCGGTTCCAGGTTGCGCTGTCCTTTCCCGGAGAGAAGCGAGAGTACGTGGCCGCGGTTGCTTCGGAAGTCAAGAAGAGGCTTGGGCGAGATGCGGTCTTCTACGATAAAGACTTTACTGCCCAATTGGCCCGCCCGAACCTCGATACGCTGCTGCAGCGCATCTATCTAAACAATTCCGATCTGGTCGTCGTCTTCCTTTGCGCAGAGTATGAGCGAAAAGAGTGGTGCGGGCTAGAATGGCGGGCCATCCGAAACATCATCAAGAACAAGAATGATCATGCGATCATGTTCATGCGCTTCGATCACGCGGATGTCGCTGGTGTTCTTTCGATCGACGGCCATGTGGAACTCGATGAGTACACTCCACTCGAAGCTGCTCGTCTGGTCGTCGAGCGTGTCCGATTGAATAACCTGCCGCCTGCAGTGTCCTAACTTTCCGTGAATCATGGAGAGCGCCCCACCGCGATGGGCGGGGCGCGTGGGAAGACCGTCAGGCCGCCGGCTTGCTGCGCGACCAGATCAGGTTGTGCGTGCCATCGTCTTCCTCGATCAGGCGAGCGTAGATCGTCGCCGGGAACGAAGGATCGTCGAGGGTCACCGACAGGTAGGGCCGCTCGGCCTGGCTGACCTTCTTCCACGCCGCGCCGATGTCGTAGCCGCCGGCCGCCTGGATGCGGAAGTCGGGGGCGTTCTCGCTGCTCTTGCCGTTGGGGACGAACTTGACCTTGACGTTGAGCGTCAGGGTGCGGACCGTACCGTTGAAGCCGTCGTTCTGAGCGGTGAAGTTGCCGATGTTGGCCATGGTGCTGTCTCCTTTCGGGTTACCCAAGGTCGCGCCCATCGCGTCCTTGTTGTGGTCCGTCAGGCGGGGGACGGGCGGGCTGCACCGCTTGCGGCCGCAACGTACGTGGAGGACCGGGAGGCGCAAAGAATTTGCTGCGCGAGGAAGCCGCGCAGCGGCGGGGACATTGTTTGCGCCGGACGGTTGCAGCCATGAAGCCCGAGGCGCAGCTGCGCCCCCGCCAGGATGCACAACAGGCAAAGGACGCAATGGACACGACCTCCTTCGTCGAGAGGAGACGTGGCCGGCTCGGCATCGCTGCGGAACGGCTTCATCGAAGCGGTCCCTGACGCTGGCAAGGCCAACCGCCCGACGATAGGCGAGAACGCTCCTGCAGCAGCTTGCGGCCATCGGATGGAGGCGCGATGTGGAAACTTCATGGTGAGGTCGAGCGGCGTGTCATTGATCCGTCCTTCGTGACATCGGACCACGTATTACCAGCGTCGAGGACGGCACGCTTTCGCACAACCCAGCGCAGCAAGCCGGGGCGTAGGCCGCGCGTCCCGCCCATTGCGACGAGGCGCACGAACGCAGCAAGCAGCGCGCGCAGCGACGCAGGCAAAAAAGCATGAGTAGTCGACACCGGATAGTCGTGACGCCGCAGGCGGCACGGGGCGCAGCCTGAAAGCACGACGGCGCATTCGCGCCGCCATGCACTGGTCCACCATCGCGATCCGGCGAGGCAGGATCGCTAAAGGATGAAGCTGCCTTGGTCCGAGTAACCCATCGGCTCGATCTGCACCTCGGCCACTCGCGGCTGCACGGCGCGCTTGCACGCGAAGTCCTCGCCGCCGTCCATGATCCATGCACCCAACCGCCGCTCCAGCCAGCCGTGCGCGACGGCTGACCCGTCCTCGATGCCGCCGCAGCGATCCGCCTCTACCCCGGGATCGCGAGGATCGAGGAGCACGTTGATCGACAACTCGTCCCCGCTGATGGCTGCGACGCTAGCAGCCGCCGGGATGTCGTCGTCGAACACGAAGCGATAGAGGCCGCGCACACCACCATTAGTTCTGTGGATCGGCACCCGGCCACCAGTCCTCGCCCGGAGACAAGCCAAACAAACGCTGTTCCAGGCCGGCGTTGATCGCCGCCACCATCAGGTTGCGCCACGCCACCCAGCGCACGCCGCGTTTCTTTCGCAGCGGGAAGGTCTTGAACGGCGAATAGGATCGATCGAACTCCGGCAGTAAGCGCAGATCAGTGGGCGCGGAGGTGTAGCCGAGTTGTCGCAGCCGTTGAACCAGCCGCGCATTGCTCGGCGTCTGGACCTCGGCGGTGGCACGATCGACAAGCGTCGCGCGCAGTGCCGCGTAGGTCTTGAATCCTAACGCGGCCGCCACCGCTTCACTCATGTGCGCGGACGAAACACCATCCACGCGCTGCTGCGCCTTCTGCTTGAGATGGCGGACAGCGGCTTCGGAAACGAAAAAAGACGATGCAGACATGCCAAATTCCTCTGTGCATGGTCGATGTCTGCCGATTACGCATCGACCGGGGGAATGGGCACGGTCAACGGTGATCAAATAGCGTGCGGAACGTCGTTTAACCCGGCAGCAGGTTCAGCGTGACGCGGCTGTCTTTTGATCATAGCGCACGCCCGGAAAGATACAAATGTGATGGATGGCCGTCCGGCAAGGGATGTTCCGAGCACAGCACCAGAGAATGGGATGCGAAGCGGGATGCAACTTGCATGCTCCTTCTCCTGACGAGAATGGCTGTCGTAGGACCCACCGGATTCCTAGATTCGGAGCCCGCCTTGGACGTCCGGTAGAGTCGGCGCGAAGACCCGGCCAGCCTAGTTGCCACCGTCTTTCCTGAGTTCATCGCCCGCGACGACCAGGAGCGCGGGCGGGAGTCTTCAAGGGGGAAAGCGACGGGTGGTGCGGCCCGCAGGCGCAGCCGAGGACACGGCCCGGCGCGCACCTTGAAGGCGCACGGCCGCGGGCTATCGTCGCGGACAAGGTGATGAACTCGGGAGAGGCGGTTCGACAGGCAACGGCACCGAGAGCGCCGATCCCATGCAAGCGCAGCGCGGCGGATAGCGCGGACGCCCTTATCGCTGTCGATGCGAAGCCCAGGTACCTGAAAGCCGCGTTGGCGACGGCTGCCAGGGTACCGACAGGCCTGTCTTGGTTCATTACGCTGTGGAGCAACCGAATCACCAAGGACAGCCATGAACCCCTCGCAATCAGTGGACCCACAGCAGATCTGCGAGCACCTCCTGCTGGAGGGAAAGCGCTACAACATCGAGCACCACATCCTGCCCAGCGAGAATGCCGTCGCGGACCGGCTGCTTGGCCGAGGCATCGAGCTGAAGGACGCCTACGAGGAACTGCACGGGAAGCTCCACGCATACCCGCCGGCGCTCGAGGTCTTTCTCGGGCTGGTCCTGAGTACTGCCGCCTTTTGGAATCCGGAAAAGATCCAGGAAGCGCGCGCCGGTCGCAACGACCTCGCCAGCGTCAACCAGCAGATCGCCGAGATGGCGACCGAATTGGCGATGCTGCTGGAGCGACGCTCCAACCTGCATGACACCTCAGGCTTCAGCAGCGATACCCACTACGATGTTTGTGGCGTGATCGAAGCGGCAGCCCGAAATAATTACCACTTCAAGTCCTACGTTCGGCAAAAGCTGGCCGCCCTTCGTGGTCAGTTCGACCTGAAGTACTGGCCTTCCCTCGGCGAGGTCATGCACGAGCTCTCGTTCGATGCGGAAAAAGCCGTCATTGAGGCCACGGATCCCCTGACGGCCGCCGCCACCGCGGCGACCCGTTCGTCCAAGGCCGACTTCTTCAAGGCGTTGTTCGCCTCAATCGAGGAAAGCGGCGTCAAGAATCACGGCCAACTGCCGAAGGACTTCAAGCTGACCGACCGGACGCTGGCCTCGTTGGCGAACTGCGCCCTGGGCCTTGGGCCCGACGAACTGGTCGACGAGGCCTACATGAAGCGGCTTCGCCAGCGCGAACGCAACGGAGGCAATTGACGGACACGCTCGCGATTTCGGGGAGGAACAAAATGGGAGGTCGTCGGTTTACTCGAAGTCGACGCTCGCCACATCCGTCGCGCAGCGCAGGCGCTCCACGCGAAAGCATCGCCGACCGCGTCTTCGCGCCGACGCAACCATCGAACTACCAGGAGAGAAAACAACCGTGCTCAACAATGAAAAGCTCAATGCGCTGTTCCCGCTTCTGAAGGAAATGACGCTCCAGGCCAAGAAGGCCGACTCTCCATTCAGTCCCTCGCGAGCCGCGCAGCATATCGAGCGCGGGCTGTTGATCGGGTTCGCTGCCACGATGCTCGTCTTGGTGGCCGCCGTAGCCTGGTACCAACGTCCATCCCAGCCGCCGCCGCATGATCTCCCCGGGTCGGTCGCCGCCATCTACCTCTTCGGCATGCTCCTGGCGATCCTCTATGTTGCAGCTGTCACCGTCAACGGCGTGCGGATCGTCTGGCGATACCGCCATGAGCGCTTCCCTGCCATCCTGGGAGCGCTTGAGATCGACCTCAAGGCCGACGACGCCTTCCTCACCCGACTGCGAGCCTTCGACAAGCCGACGCTGGAGTACGGCCTGATCCAGTACCGCAACCACTGGGGAGTGTCGGACAAGCGGCTCGGCAGCCTTGCCGGTGACATCCGAAAAATTGGCCTGTTCCCCGCCTTGACAGCGGCCGCCATGACCGCGGCCACGCTGATGAAGGACGGCAACAATGTGCTTTTCTGGGCGCCGCTGATCCTCACCTGCTGCTTCTACCTGATGGGTTTCATCGTGGTGAACCAGCGCGAACGCCCTGAACAGGTAATCACGCTGCTCGAATACGCCGTCACTTACGCAGGTGAGCCGACGGAAGCGACCCACCCTGCCGGGCCGACGGACAAGGTCACGAATGTATCCACAGCGGAGCCGAATGCGGCGTCACCCACGGCGGCATGAGGTTGCCGGAGTCGTATCCCGCTGCACCAGAGGGCGTAGCAAAAAAAGGGGGCCGAAGCCCCCTCGGGTTACAGCAGCCCGCGTTCGGCGAACGACACCGTGTCGTTGCCACCGACGACGATGTGATCCAGCGTGCGCACCTCGACCAGCTCCAGCGCCTCCCTGAGCCGGAGCGTGATCGCCCTGTCCGCCGCGCTCGGCTCGGGATACCCGCTGGGATGCGGGTGCGCGAGGATCACCGCCGCCGCATTGAGCCGCAGCGCTTCCTTGACCACTTCGCGCGGATGCACCGAGGCGCCGTCCAGCGTGCCACGAAACATCTCCACGTACTCGATCAACCGATGGCGATTGTCGAGGAACAGTACCGCGAACACCTCGTGGTCCAGGCCACCGAGCTTGGCGCGCAGATAAGCCTTCACGTCGACCGGCGAACCGAAGTTCGCACCGCGCAGCATCTTCTGGTCAACCACCTGGCGCGCTGCCGCCAGGATCTGCTCGGCCGTCGCCGGCGAATAGCGACCGCGTGCGTCACGTACCAGCAGCGAGAAATCCGAGGGAAAGGAAATGTGCGACATGATCGTGCTCCGGTTGCTCGGGCGGCATTGCCCGGAACCGGTGCCAGCACGGCGCAGCGCAAGCTGTCAGGGGTCGAAGATGGCCGCGGCCACAAGCGCCACAGGCGCGCAGCCCTTGACGGCGAGAACGCCGTGATACGGTGAACGGACACAGCAAGACCGCCCACCACCACACCACAACGCGTGCAAGCGGAGCGCGCAGGCCCTCAAGGGCCGGAGGCGCTAGGGATCAAAGCCGGATGGCCGCGATTCGGCACGAAGCGCGGGGCGCAGCCCGCGAGCCCGACGGCGGTACGCCGGGACGCCCTGGAAGTCTCTTGAAACGGCCTGGGAACAAAGCGCGCGCGCAGCCAGGCGCAGTTCTCGAACCAGCTCGATCAGTGCGCGCAGCCGTTCGACAGGTCCGCCGTGCAGGTAGGTACGTGATCGGCTATGGCCGTGAACTGACTGCTTCCAATCCCGACAGGGACTTCACGCAGCTCCGAACCGCGCTTGCTTGCGTTCGCGCGCATAGCTGCTGGGAGGCCGGCCGACATGCCGCGTGAATGCCGTACTGAACGTACTCGCAGATGAATATCCAATGCGCTCGGCGACCTGTTCCATCGCCATGCGCTTGCGGTTGAGAAGATCCTTGGCGATCGCCATTCGCCACGTCAGCAGATACTCCATGGGCGGCAGGCCCACTGCGCGCGAAAAGCGCTGGAAATAGGCCGAGCGCGAGAGCGCGGCTGTCTTCGCCAGTTGCTCCACGGTCCAGGGACGCGCCGGATCCCGGTGCATCTCCCTGATGGATGCGGCGAGCCTCTCGTCTGCGAGTCCGCGCAGCAATCCGGCAGGTGCATCGTCACCAGGCGCCGCCCGTAGCGCCTCGATCAACAACACTTCGACCAGGCGCGTGAGGATGAGCTCGCGCCCTGCAAGCGATTGAGAGGTCTCCTCTCGCACGAGGCGCACCAACACCGTCAGCCGATCCACGCCCCGGACATGGATCACCTTCGGCAGGAGAGTGACCAGTAACGCGGTATCAGGTGAATCGAACAGGAAGTAGCCGCCGAGCATGCGCACGTCGGGATCGACGTCGACCGGCCCGTGGTGCAAGTCCGTCATCTGGCCGGACATCGCAGTCGGATCGAGTAACTGCGGCTCGACTGGCTCGAAACCAGAGAGAACAAACGCGGGCGTTGCAGGAAGGAACACGAAGTCACCTGCCTCAAGCCTGAGCGGTTCCGCGCCAGCGACCTGCAGCAAACAAGCGCCGTCGGTGACGACGCAAAAGCTCGGATGGCCATAGGCGACGTACCGGACGCCCCATTGGCCGGACCCGCTGATGCCCTTTGCCAGCACCTGTGCCGGTCGAAGCAGGGAAATGATCTCGGTCAGCGGATCCATCATGACTGGACTTTCGCAAACGTTTCATGGACGAAGCATGATAGATCGTCTTTTGTCTCGTAGCTATCGTGACTCCACCCCCAATCAGGAGTCCCGCTATGAAAACCGTACTGATCACCGGCTGTTCCTCAGGCTATGGCCTCGAAACGGCGCGTTACTTCCACCAGCAAGGCTGGAACGTGGTTGCCACCATGCGCACCCCAGCCCCCGGCATCCTGCCGCCTTCCGATCGCCTCCGGGTCATTCCGCTCGACGTCACCCGCCCGGAGAGCATCGCCCAGGCAATACGTGAAGCCGGGCCGATCGACGTGCTGGTCAACAACGCGGGCATCGGCGTGGTCGGCGCTTTCGAGGCAACTTCGATGGCGATGATCCGCGATGTATTCGACACGAACACGTTCGGGACCATGGCCATGACCCAGGCCGTCATTCCGCAGATGCGTGAACGGCGCTCAGGCGTGATCGTGAACGTCACTTCAAGCGTGACCCTGGCGCACATGCCGTTGGCAGCGGCCTACACCGGCAGCAAGACCGCCATCGAAGGATTCAGCGGCTCACTGGCGCTGGAGCTCGGATCGTTCGGCATCCGGATCAAACTGGTGGAGCCGGGATACGGCCCTTCAACCCGCTTCACCGAAAATGGCGCGGAGCGCATGGATGGCTTGATTCCCGAAACCTATGCAGGCTTTGCCCGCCCGATCTTCGAGGCGTTCGCGCAACCCCAGGCGATCACCTATCCGCTCGACGTGGCGAAAGAGATCTGGCGTGCGGCGAACGACCCGTCCGTCCAGTTGAACTTCCCTGCAGGCGCCGATGCCGTGGCGTTGGCAGGTCCGCAATGAACCGGGCGGGCGGCTTCGTGGCCTGGCCAGGGGATCGACCCGGCCACCGTCTCGGGATCCTCAGAGCTTGACCAACCCCCGACGTGCGGCAGCCGCCACGGCTTCGGTTCGACTGAGCACATTGAGCTTCGTGAAGATGCTCTTGAGATGGGCCTTGACGGTGGTGTCGCTGATGAACAGCGCGCGCGCAATCGCCTTGTTGCTTTGTCCCGTGGCCAGGGAACGAAGCACGACCAGCTCGCGCTCGGTCAATTCCTCTCCGCTCAACCGTTCGGCCAGCTTGGCGGCGATGGGCGGCGAGACGAGGGTTTCGCCGCGGTGGACCTGGCGTATGCAGTTCAGGATATCCTCGCGTGGCGCATCCTTCAGCAGGTAGGCCTTGGCGCCAGCACGCATCCCCTGGTAGATGTCTTCCTCGCCATCGAAGGTCGTCAGCAGCACGATCCGCGCACCGGCATCGTGTTGCCGGATTTGCCGGATCGCGCCAACCCCATCCAGCACCGGCATCCGCAAATCCAGCAGCGTGACATCCGGCCGGCTCAGCTGCCATTTCTCAACCGCTTGCTCGCCGTTCTTCGCCTCGGCCACCACGACCATGTCCGACCACTTGCCAATCATCGCCGCCAAGCCATCACGAACCACGTCGTGATCATCGGCAATCAGGACCCGGATCTTCGCGCCTGCGCCGGTGGCGTGATCGGTCGTCCCGGGATCGGATCCGGCATCGCTCGCGGTACCGCTTCCGCTCTGCTTGTGGTTAGCCATGGCTCATGCCTTGCTGGTCTGCCTGGTGCGGTATGGAAATACGAATCCGAGTACCCACGCCATCACGGCTTTCGATGGCCAGTTCGCCCTTCATCTGGCTCGTACGCTCGCGGATGCCGAGCAATCCCAACCCGTCAGTGATGTTCCCGGGGTCGAATCCATGCCCATCGTCGCGGATTTCCAGGCCAACCGCGTCTGCTTCAAACGACAGCGTGGCGGTTGCCGCTCGCGCGCCGGAATGCCTGAGCACATTCGTCAGGAGTTCCTGGTGGATGCGCAGCAGGTTTTCCTCGACAGCGGTTCCCAATGGTCGGGGCTCGCCGCGCGTGGCGAACTCGGCCACGAGGTCCGTTTCCATGGCCACTTGCCTCGTCGCGTTCTCCATGGCGATGCACAAGTTGCCGTCTTCCAGGGCCTGTGACCGCAGCGCCCTGATCGAACGCCGGGCTTCCCCCAGGCTCTTGCGGGCCAGTTCGCTGGCGCGGTCCATGTGCGCGTCGGTGTCCGTCGGCGAGCCATGCACCAGGGCCTGCTGGGCGGCCTGCAATTGCAGGATGACGCCCGTGAAGCCCTGCGCGAGCGTGTCGTGCATGTCGCGAGCCATTCGGTTCCGCTCCTCGGAAACCGCCGCCCTGCGCTCGGCCTCACTGACCCGCAATTTCTGCTCCGCCAGCAGGCGTCGTTTCCGGTTCAACAGGAGCATCGTGACCAGGGAGCCCAGGATCGCCAGCAGCAGTGCTCCGCCGATGATCGACCATCGGTGGGCTTCCCACAGCGAGGGGACCCGATGCAGGATCACCGTGCCTGCCGGCACGCGGTCCAGCGCGATGCCCCAACGCGCGAGCTGGCGCGCATCGACCGTCCTGGTGCGGGTGGAAAACTTCACGAACGGGATGGTCTCGGCGCGCTCGCCTTGAAGAAGGCGGATCGCTACCTGGGCCGTCTCGCGTCCCAGCGCCGAAAAGCTGATCAGGTCGCCGCCGACGGCCCCGCTGTCCAGCACGTCCTCCGAATTGATGTAGATCGGGGCGTTGGCGGCGCGCGATATTTCCGCCAACACGCTGTTGGGAAGAAAGGACCGGCCTTCGACGTCTTTTGCGAAGCTGACGAACAGGATTACCGTCCTGGGCGGCAGCGAGCTGACTCTTTGCAAGAGGTCGGTGATGGATACGTCGGTCAGGTAGGAATAGTTCACTGGCCCCGGATGGCCGCGCAGTTCGTCGCGGATCAGCGCCTGGAGGGCGTGGTCGTTGGGCGAGGAGCCGGACACGATCGCGACATGCTTGGTCTGCGGCTGAAGCGTCAGCGCGAACGCGATCGTCGGCCAGTACCGCACGCTGGTCGAGATCCCTGTCACGCGCGGCGGAAGATCCCTTGCCTGGATCTGGCGCGCATCCATCCCCGAAGACACGATGGGCACGGTTGCAAACAGTTCGTCACCCGCGTGCAGGACGAAGTCCAGCGGGCGCGCGCGCACCGTCACGATCACATCCGGCCGGTTGCTCGAATACTTCGATCGATAGAAATCCCGCAGCAAGGGCTCGTAGTTGGTCGGCCCCACCCGCGTCAGGTCCATGTACTCACGGAAGATCGTCACCCGGTTTGGCAACGCCGAAGTCAAGGCAGACTCGATGTTCCGGTCCATGAGTTGGATGCTGGAGAACTCGCGCCCGCCGTCGTAGAGGATCAGCACCGTCTTGCCAGGCGCAGGCTGCGCGGATGCCGTGCGCGGGGCGCCAAGCAGCACGGCAAGCAGCACGGCTGACGCAACAAGACGAACCGTCACGGCGATGACACCTGCGCGCATGCGTGGATCCGGTACTCCGAGCGTTGGAGGTCACCAGTCTAGACCACCGGATGGTTGCCATCGGGCATGGGCCCGCCGCGATGGCCCCCTCCATTGGTAGTAGGTGCGCGCTACCCGGACGGCTCACAACGCATCCCTCCGGCTGCCCAATAGGAATCGCGGTCCCGTCGTCATACCGTCTCCTCCACGCCCTTCAAGCACGAGGAGTCGCCATGAACAGCCCGAACGGATCAAAGGTGGGACTGGAAGCCCTGCTCACCCCAGACAACTGCGTAGTGATCCTGATCGACCACCAGCCGTTCCAGTTCGCCGGTCTTCGCAGCCACGACAGCCAGACCGTCATCAACAATGTCGTCGGCCTGGCCAAGGCCGCGAAATCGTTCGGCGTGCCGACGCTGCTCACGACGGTGGTCGAGGAACGCGGCGGTTATCTGCTCAAGCAACTCCAGGATGTATTCCCGGAGCAGAAGCCGATCAACCGCACCTTCATCAACACCTGGGAAGACGTGCGCGTGGTCGAATGGGTGAAGCAGACCGGCAGGAAGAAGATCGTCATGGCGGCGCTATGGACCGAAATATGCCTGGCCATGCCGGCCATCCACGCCTTGGGCGATGGCTATGAGGTCTACATCGTGACCGATGCTTCCGGCGGCGTGAGTGTCGAGGCGCACGAGGTGGCTATCCAGCGGATGGTGCAAGCCGGCGCCGTGCCGATCACATTTAGCGTTTTCGGGTCGGAGTTGCAGCGCGACTGGGCGCGCACGGCCACCGTGCCTGGCGTTGCCCAGATGCTGGTGGATCACATGGGCAATGTCGGCACCAGCCTGACCTGGGAGCAGCAACTGCTCGCCACGCCACCGCCGGCAAGCTGAAACATCAAAGACGCTACGCGTTCGATCCCACGTTCCTCCGCAGGGGGCCATCCATGTCCATTCGAGCCGCAGACACTTCGGCAAATGCCATGCCTGATGATTTCCAGGATCGCGTGGTGTTGGTCACCGGTGCCAGCTCCGGGATCGGCCAGCAGGCCGCCCTCGCCTTTGCTGCCCGCGGCGCTGTCGTGTATGGCGTGGGTTTGCACGAGCGTGGACTGGCGGCAACCCGGGACCTGATCGCCCGTGCCGGCGGAGTCGCCCATCTCCTGCGCGTCGACGTTTCCGAGGAATCGGAAGTCGCCACCTTGCTGGACCGGATCGGCCAGGAGGCCGGCCGTCTGGACGTCGCCTTCAACAACGCAGGCATTACCGGCGGCGCGCACCGCACCGAAGACTATCCCACCGCGGACTTCGACTGGGTCGTGCGGGTCAATCTGCGCAGCGTGTTCCTTTGCATGAAGTACGAGTTGCCGCTGATGAAGCGCGGCGGTCGGGGAGCCATCTGCAACACCGCTTCGGTCGCCGCCCTGACCGGACCTGGCGGCATGTGCGCCTACGCCGCGTCCAAGCACGGCGTACACGGGCTGACGCGTGTCGCGGCCATGGAAAACGCCGCCTACAACATACGCGTCAATGCGCTGGCCCCCGGCTGGACGGAAACTCCCATGGTGGTCGCCAACAGTGCGCAGAACCCGGCCTTCGCGAGGCACGCGCGCTCCGCCATTCCCGCCAGGCGCGGCGGTGAGGCAAGCGAAGTCGCGGCCGCCGCCGTGTGGCTTTGTTCGGCAGAAGCCAGTTACGTCTTCGGCCAGATGCTGGTCGTCGACGGAGGCATGACGATCGGCGGCTTCGCGCTGGAAGACTAGGGGTTCATCAGGAGACTCATCATGAGCACGACGGTTCGATTCCACGCCTACGGTTCCCCCGACGTTCTCCAGGCCGAGGACGAACAAGTCGGCCTGCCCGGTCCCCTGCAGGTTCGCCTGCGGCAAGAGGCCATCGGTGTGAACTTCATCGACACGGCCTTCCGCCAGGGCATTTTCCCGATGCCGCTGCCGGGCGTGACCGGCGTCGAGGGCGCCGGAGTCGTTGACGCAGTCGGGTCCGCCGTCCAGGGCATCCAGGCAGGCGACCGCATGGCTTATTTCCTTTCGCCGGGAGCCTATGCCGAGGTGCGACTGATCGATGCCACGAACTTGATCCCGATCCCGGATGACCTTTCGTCCGTCCAGGTGGCCACGATCCTGACCAAGGGGCTGACGGCCTGGGCGGGATTGAACGGCTTCCATCACCTCCAGCCCGGTGAGACGGTGTTGGTGCAGGGCGCGTCCAGCAATGTGGGACGGTTGCTGTCCCGCTGGGCCAGGGTGCGCGGTGCGTTGGTCATCGGCACCGCCAGCTCGGAGGCCAAGCGGGCCGATATCGCCGACGCCGTCGACCACGCCTTGCTTTCGGGCGACGGCCTGGCCGAGCGGATACGGAAGATCGTGCCCGGCGGCGTGGATGTGGTGTACGAGTTCGTCGGCAAGGCCACGTTTGCGGCATCGGTCGCGGCCATTCGCGACGGCGGCAGCATCGTCACGATCGGGGCCGCCTCCGGCCAGCCGACCATCGACCAAGCCGCGCTCGCAGCCCGGCACATCCATGTCGTGGGCGGCCCGATGGCGCAGCACGTGCAGGGAGTGGCAGCCAAGGCGGCCATCGAGGTTTTCGACGCCTACCGCAGGGGAATCTTCGGCGACTACAAGGCGACGACCTATGCCCTGAAGGATGCTGCCAAAGCACATGCAGACATTGCAGACCGGGGCAAATCCGGGCCGATGATCCTTGTTCCCTGATCGGGCGAACACGACCAGACGAGGCTAGCCATGAAACGTTTTGCTGCCGTTCTCGCCATGCTGATGATGACGTCCCCTGTGTCCGCGGCGGAGATGCGCGACTACAAGCAGGAAGCCGCCATCTGGTACGAGGCGTTCAGCAAGCATGACCCGCAACTGCTGGGCAGCATCCTGGGCAGCGATTGGTACGAAACGCCATCGACGGAGCGCGGCGGCAGGGAAATGGGCATGAGGCTGCTGGTGTCGCTCACCACGACATTTCCTGATTTCAAAATCGAGGTCAGGGACATGATCCAGGAAGGCAACAAGGTGGTGGTTCGCTCCGAGATCACGGGAACCCAGGCCGGGGCGTTCATGGGCTTCCCGTCGAAGCATCGGAAACTGTCCATCCAGGCCATCGACATCCACGAGTTCAAGGACGGCAAGATCGTCCATACCTGGCACTCCGAGGACTGGCTGACCGGCTTGCGCCAGTTGGGTGTGTTCGCCAAGTAGGAGCGCTGCGGGAGATGTCGGCCACCCGGATGTTGACCAAATCGCAAGCGTAACCGCCGCTCGATCGTGGTCGTCAGGGAACGCTGGGGTGAGCTGGATACCTTCCCGCAAATTGTCGTATGCATCGCAACAATTCCTTGCACATCCAGTTCTCTAGGAACGGGTACGGCGCATGGTGTGCGGTTTGATCTCCCGCGCCCTTGCGAGCTGTCCCGATAGGTGCAAGGCGCGACGCGCGCGTGCGGGTCGCGGCGATGTCGCCTCCGCATCCTGCTCACACGCTAAACAGTGGAAAGGTCCCCCATCTCCGCTATGCGCTCGAACTCCTTGAGGTACTCTGGCTGGTGCAAAGCAAGCCACTTCACGATGGGGGCGTTCTCAAGGAGCTTGGAAAGGTACCCCTTCACGACAGTGAGATGCAGCACATCGGGACCGTAAGTGTCCTCAATGGCACTGATCTGAAGCTGCAACGCGGCCAGCTCTCGCTCGACCCTGGCCATCGATTCGACAGAGACGGCATTGCTGCCGTTCGCACGCGCCGCATCAGCCAATTGCTCCGGCATGCTCGCCGCGAGCATTGCCCTGGCAAACTGCACCGAGAAATTCTTCTGCCCGATCATCAGCTCAGCTGCTTCGATCTGGCGGACCGGCTTCATCTGTCGAAGCATGTCGAACACCTTGCCCGGACAATTGACGTTGGCAAGGAGCTCCACGACCTCGGCGCAGATGCCATTCAGAAGACGAAATCGAAGGCGGATGGTCTCCTGTGCGAGGCCCAGTGACCTGGCGAGACGCTCGGCAGAAACGCCCTGCTCCATGGCCCGCACAATCATCTTGTGGTCCTGGACAGCCGCCAGGCGAATCAGTCTCTTGTTGTAGGTATAGGTATCGTCGTTGCCGGTCACCAGGCAGTCGACCTCCTCGACTCCCATCTCCTTCAGCACTTCGACACGAAGGTGTCCGTCGACCAGGAAGTAGGCATTGGGCTGCCTGGGCACCGGGGTCACAACAGGAGACTCCACCAACCCGACCTCCTGGATGGAAGCCTTGATCTGCTGGTACTTCATGCTTCCAAGCACTGCCGGCTTCACGGATTTCAGCGGCATCAACTGGGCGAGCTTCAGTCGCTTGCATTCGGCCTCGAAGGCGGCCCTTGGACCCACCGACTTTCCAGGGGTCTGGTCATCGCGCCGCTTCATGCGGACTGCCCCGACCGCATTCGGGTTGCCAGAAGCTTGGGTACAGCGTCCAGGGCCTGTTCCCTGAGCAGCTTCGTGAACGCTGCAGTCGCATGAAGCTCCTTCAATGCCTGCACGGAGAAGACCAGCCGGTCATGCGTGAAGGCCGCCTTCTTCGCAACCAATCGCTGCCGTTCCGCCTCGCGCTCAAAGATTTTCCGCAGTTCCGTCGCCGTAAGCTTTCGCTTCTTGTCGATCGATGAGTGAGGCGGATTCCGGAACATCTTCGAACGTTTTGAGCGTTGCTCGAGGAGCCGCCGCAGGGTGGTCAGGCGTTTCCCCCTGAATCCCTGCTCGTAGGCATTGGCCAGGATCGACTGGATCTCGCCCGTACTGCTCTTGGCTATCTCGGTTGCCATGCTGACGGGGATAAGCCCGGTATCGACTGCTGCAAGCAGTTTCTCCTCCCCTTTGTCGAGCAGGCCTCCAATCAGGTTTACCCATGTGGCGGTGACTCCGATCTTCTCCGCAACCGCTGCATCGCTGTCGCCTCGTGCACGCAGCTGGCCGATCTCCCGCATCAGGTCAACGGGTTGGTGGTGGCGCCGTGCAACGTTCTCCACAAGGCTCATGACCAGGCAATCTTCCCTGCTTGCACGCACCACGATGGCGGGAATCATCGTTTGTCCCAATGCCAGGAACGCCTCCAGGCGACCTTGCCCGCAGACCAGGTCATATCGATGGGCCCCTGATGGCTTTTCACTCTGGCTGATCGTGATGGGACGCTTGAGGCCAACGGCCTGGATGTTCTCGACAAGCTCCTGCTGCAAGCGCTTGCTGCGTGTTCGAGGGTTGAGAATGTTGATCTCCTCGATGGCGACAAGCTCCACACGTTCATGCGCGTGCTGCGGTCGGTTCATGAGACTTTCTCCAAAAGGCCATGTGCCGCAAGGTCGCTGAGTACCTCCAGGGAGCCAAAGCGGTAGCTATCGATAAGTCCCCGGTTTTCCTCTCCCAGCCTTGACGGCCAGAGCGCAAGGTCCAGACGGGCAATGAGGTAATAGTCGAGCGCCGTCGCATTTGCGCGATCCATGCGAACGGCCACGGTGATGTCGGGCCGAAGCGATGTGTCGAATCTCAGAAGCCATCGCGGCGAGCCCGAGGAACCAGGCGAGCAGCGGGCAATGATCACGCAAAGAGTCCACTCGTCATTGACGGTCAACAGGTCCGTGGCGGCAGCCCGCTTCACATGTCCCCCGAAGCGCTCCAACGCGCCAATGACTTCATCCACGACGGAGGGCCGCCAGGCGCGCAGGCGCCGATTGATGGCCAGGTAGCGATAGTCGCGCCCTGGCTGGTAGCCGATAAGCTCGTAGGCTCGAACCAGACCACCAAAGCGCTGCTGATAGGCGCTGCTGGATGGCATGTCCTCTTGTTCGTCGATGACGAGCCCGGACAACTCGCCCATGCGCTCCAGGAGGCCCCGCAACATCTCGAGCATCTGCCCGTCGTCAAACCGGCGGGTGCGCTGCAGGATGATCTCGCGCGCCTTGCTGAAGGCCGCGGCTGAAATGATTCCCTGGAAGGCGCCGTCGCACCGGACCCAACGCTCGGGCGGATTGCGAACCGCGGGACCTTTGAGCTTGCCCGATGTCCGGTTGTAGACATTGTTGCCGATGTACTTTTCGTTGGTGAGAACCTGATGGATGGTGCCCCGGGTCCATGGCCGCCCAAGATCCGTGAAAATGTCCTCGTCATTCAGTGCATCGGCGATCTCGCGTTCGGACCGACGCGCCTCTATGAAACATTGATAGATACGGTGAACGACCGATACTTCATCCGTTGGCCCAGGCACCAGTACTACGCGATCGGTCTGGATACTCTTCTGCTCACCCTTCTCCAGCTGCCCCTTCACCTTGCGGGAGTCGTCGATGAGTGCTCGACGCAGGCCAAAGCCCGGGGCGCCTCCTTGATGAAAGCCAAGTTGGACCAAGCGGCACTGGCCGGCAAAGACCTTGGTCGAAAGTTCGCGGCTGTACTCGGCAGCCATCGAGCGTTTCACGCTCTTGACGATGGTCGTCAGCGGAGAGCCGTCGTTCTCAAAGGGCTCCGCGCAATAAATGACCCGGATGCCCGCCTGGGTACACAGGTACTCATAGTGGGCGCTCTCATCGGAGTTCTGGAAGCGCCCCCACCTGCTGACGTCATAGACAAGGATCGCCTTGAAATCGATGTCGCGTCCCTGGACATCCTGCAGGAGACAGCGAAGGGCATCGCGCCCGCCGATATTGAGCCCACTCTTGCCTTCGTCTTGATAGCTTCGAACGACTGCCATGTCGTGCGCGGCGGCGTACTCAGCTATCGCAGCGGCCTGATTGACCGTGCTGTAGCGCTGGTGGTCCGTGGACATACGTACGTATTGAGCTACCGGCAACAGGCTACCGGTGCCGCCCCTCAGGTCACCGCTGGCATCGTCGGTCGCCACGCCAATCCGGCCATTTCTCAAGAATGGTCCCGCCAAACTAGGCCGCCATGATGACCATACGGTGACAGTGTCGTGCCGATGGCTTGTTGCCCTTTCAGGGCCATGGCCCTTGCAACGCCGTGTTATCCGCGCATGGGTCGGCGCGTGCAGGCTGGTGCGTGTATCGGCGCCGCTAGCTCGGACAGCAACCCGGCTCTTCCATGGCCCGATCGGCTTTCATGGCGTCGAGCCACCGATCATCGATGGCCTGCAAGCGATCATGCGCTTTGCAGGAATCGCCGCGGCGACGGCGTCCTGATCGAGCAGGAGAATGTCAGAGGATGGCCTGCAATCCCTTCTTGGCGACGCCCTCGGCCGTGTGCAAGCGGGAGCAGGGCGAACCCCTCGCCTAGCCTTGATTCGTGACCGATCTCCGAATTGGACCACCTGCAGAATCTCGGCTTCCTGCATATGACACATGGTAAGTGGCGGCTGACACAGGCATCGACGCCAATCCGTTTTCGGACAAGGAACTCGAATCCGCCGGCCGGTCACTCGGTTGACATACCACATGCGGTCGCCGCCTTCACAGCGACCCCGGCCGTCGCCGATAGCTACCCGCTGCAACCAGAGACTTCGATCTCGTCAAGCACTTCTACTGTACCCGTGACTGAAGGACTTTATGGGCGTCCGTGGCACGACTCAGTGTGGGTATGTCGAACAGGAAAAGAGACGTCCGGCGAACTGTACTCATGACCCAGGAATTGCTATTCGCACCTTTGGCTCAATGACTTGAAGCACCTCGTGCGCGTCCAAGATCGCCTGATGGATGTTCGCGAACTTCGGCGCACTGACAGTGACGATCAAGGCGTACGGAATGCTTTCGGCGTGGCTCGTCGGCGCGCCGGCATCGCGAGCGTTGTAGTGAATGTCGAAGATCGGCCTGAGCAAGCTGGCACCACGGAAGGTGTGCTCGCCATGCAGCACTGTCTCCCATTTCCCCAGATCGGTACGAAGTTCGGCTTCATCGCGCCATTCTGAACTCGGAAAGAGGCTATAGGTCTGGGCATGCTGAGCTCCTTCCTTCTTCTTTTCCTCGTGGGGCCGGAAGGCCACGATGAGCCCGGCCTTCGTGTATGCGCTCGCATCCTGGGGATCTGTTGGGCTTGCGAAGCAGAAGGTTGCCTTGACGTTCACCGAACCAGTAAGAACTTGGTCGGGCAGCGGCAATGGCGCGCGGAGGAATTTCCCTGGCGCAAGCTTGCCCTGGTAGATGATGCGAGCCGAATGGTCGTCGCAGGCGATCAAGGCCTGCAGGTCGGTGGGGACCCGTCCCCACCCAACGTGGTCCTTGTCATGCTGCTCGCCGAATTCGCAGGCATGCAGCAGCAGCGCGCGTGCGGTCAGTGGATAGATGTCATCTCCGAGCGCGGCGCGGATGCCCACCGCGCTGCGCAACGCCAGTGGGGCGGCGAAACTCGTTCCGAGATTCGCCGTAAGCGCCGGCACCGCGCCAGGCGCCGCGTGGTGGAAGTACTCGTTGCCGCTCCCGCCGAACGCGACCAAGTCGGGCTTGCGCCGCCCCGGAACCCGACCCGGCCCCACCGCACTGTAGGGCGCACGATTCCATTCTTCCGATGCCGAGTCTGCCGCGCCGACCGCGAGCGTGTTGACCCCGTCGGCAGGCACCTGTACACGGTTCAAACCGGTGGCCGCGTCACGTTCGCCGTTGTTGCCGGCGGCCACGGCAAGCAGCGTCTCGCCATCCGACAGCAGGTTGTCGATTACCGCTGTCCACGCGTGGATGTCGGTGTCCTCAAAGGGCAAGTCGGGACCCAGGCTGAGATTAATAAACTGGTACTGCCGCGACAGCAGCACTGTCTCGACGTGCCCCAGCGTCCGGTAGAGCTCGTACGGATCTTCCCGGTCGGACTCTGCGTCCAGCACGCGGTGGTGATCCACGAGCGCGTACGGCCGCTCCGCCGTCGCTCCGGGCGCGATCGGTCCGAAGAGCAAGGCCGAGGTGACTCCCAGTCCATGTTCGATGTAGCCCGGTACGCTCTGTGCGGTGGCATCGGACTCGAAGTATTTCCGAACGAACGGCTGCAGCACGTGGTTCACGGGCAAGCCGCCATCCAGAACTGCCACCTTCGGCTCTAGCGAGAGAGGCTCAGCCGGCGGCAGCGAGAACGGGACGGCGATCGCCGCCCCACGCTGAGTCGGTCGCACGCCCCGCAGCTTGGGCATTTCCCGCACCACGCGTGCCAATGAATAGCGGGCGAGTGCGGCGAGATTGGATGCGGGACCTTCGACGGCCACGAACACCAGGGCGCCTGCCTCGAACAGATACTGTTCGTTGACGGCAAATTCGCATGCATGCGCATGCTCCAGGAAGTCGCCGAGCGCATGGCGGCTGGACTGTCCCGGCAGAAGATGCAATCCCACTTCGAATACCCGACTTCCGCCCACGGAAGGCTTAAGCCGATCGGCTTCGGTCATTGGGGAGATTTCCTCGATCTCGGCAAAGTCGAGCGCTTCCTGCGTCCCTTCCATCAACTGTTGCGCAAAGGCGGGCAAGGCGCGCAGATGGGAACGTCGCCCCGCGACGAGCAGCTGCGTGGTGTCGACGGATTCTGGCATGCGCTTGCTCGAGCGCTTCCTCGGCGTGACGCGCACGGTCTTGCTGCCGACGGCCACCAGCCCGGTCTGCCCCAGAAGTGCGCGCGGAAAATACGACTTGGCGATGTAGGCGGGGTGCAGGGTGAACTTGACCACGGCGACATCGTTTGGCGCTTCATGGGCGGTCAGCGCAGAAAAGTACGCATTGGACTCCTGCAGTTCCGGGATCAGCCATCCCTTCACTTCATTCAGCGAGTATGGATGCACCTTGCCGGGGTTGTCCCGTGTCGGCGCCTTGATCGGATAGGTCAGCAGCTCGGCTTTGCCAATGAGGTAATTGCTCATTTACGGCGCCTCCTACCGACGCGGTTCGCGGGGCCTGCATGCTTGCGTATCGTGTCGCGGGACACACCCGTGATCTCGTTGATCTCCGAATGCGAGAACACGTCCGATTGCGCCCACGCAATGGCCAGTTGAAGCCGCTCGCTCTTCTTGAGCGGCGGAATCCGCTCGTCCAGCAGGGCCTGGAGTGCTTCGCGAGGCGTAATGGCACTCAAGGCCAATCGGCGGCGCAACTGTCCGATCGCACGTTCGACGTCCGAGAGCGTCTGCCCGGAAAAGATCCAGGCCATAGGATCGATGAGCCCATCGAAGGCCTCGGCATCGGTTCCCATGAAGCGATGAATCGCAGCGGCAATGCTTTGCTGCGTAGGATTCGGGAAGTGGACGACCGCATCGAAACGTCGCCAGAGTGCGGGATCGACCATCTCCTGATGATTGGTTGCGGCGATCAGCATGCTCTTGGCCGGCCAATCCTCGATTTCCTGCAACATCACCGTCACCACTCGCTTGATCTCGCCAACGTCGGAATCGTCCCCGCGCCGCTTGGCGATCGCATCGAATTCGTCGAGCAGGAGAATGGCTTCCTGCTCGCGCGCATAGTCGAACACACTGCGCAAATTGTGCCCGGTCCGACCCAGGAGGCTGCTCATCACGGCCGTCAGATCCAGCACCCACAGCGGCTTTGTGAGCTGCGCGGCCAGCCATCGCGCGGAGAGCGTTTTCCCAACGCCCGGCGGGCCGACGAACGCGAGCGATTTGGTGGCCCGCAACCCGCGACGCTCCAGCAACTCCACGTTGCGGCGCTCGGCCACAACGGCCTCAAGCTGTGAGAGCACGTCAGCAGGCAGCAGCGGAGGCTCGATTCCGCCCCGGTCGTCGAACGTGCGCACCAGAGAGAGGCGACTGTCGCGGTCGACCGGCAGCATCGGCTGGGACAGCAGCATGCCGCTCCCATCGCCCCGCAGCACCGACGCACCGCGGCCCGATGCCGCGGCCGTCCGTTTCAACGCGTCGTCCAACCTTGCGGCCAACGCTGGATCCGACGAGCGGTACCGGCGTACGAGTTTAGCCAGGTACAGGCGGATGTCCTCTTGGGCACCGGTCGCAGCGAGGCGCGCCAACTCGGCTAAATCCTCCGACTCTCTGGTTAATTCGCCAATTTGTGACTTCATGATTACTAAAATCAATGACTTATATATGACTAAATGTTAGACCTAGCACATTAATTAGTCAATAGTGATTGACTTCAGCTAGCTGTGGTGCGCCAATGTCACCATTCCCCTCACTCCAGACGACGCCATGAAAACGCCAAAGAACCATGGAAAGGAATGGAAGCCGGCAGAGATCAAGCAGCTCAAGGAGCTCGCGGCAGGGAACACCCCGACGCGCGTCATCGACTTGAAGCTCCAACGCACGCCTGCCGCAGTCCAAGGCAAGGCATCAAGCGAAGGGATCTCGCTCAAGCCGACGAACCAGTCGCCCTACAACCGCAGGACATAGGCCACCCACAGCTGGTGAGCGGGCCTCTACCGCCTACGTTGATCGGCACGTCGAAGGATCCGCCGATCATTGCGCGCCAAGTCAGTGCGGGGCCGATCCGTTTCCTCCGCCGCTTTGTCGAGTGACAGATGTGGCGCGTGCCTGCGCCAGCTTGGTGACGCCAGCCTAAAGTCACAAAGTAGCAGTTGCGGATTGAGGTTGAAGAAGCCATGAAGCGACTCCGCCATGGCCAAGGTAATTCAAGGGTAACCACGAGGACCTTGACCGGCTGGATCGCAGCCGGACGGCCCGGTGTTGCCCAGACTCTTCCACCTCCGCAACGGCCACGCCATGGAGCTGAGGACGGCGGGCTCAGAGTCGACCCGCGTCGGCCGTATCGGCGGCCGCTACGGGCCGACTACACGCGCCAAGCCCGTCGCCTGCAGTGCTATGCAAAGCGGCACTACACGTTCGGCGAGATCGAGCGGCTGCCCAACGCCCCACGCACGGACAATGTCCTCACGTGCGAAGCACCGAAAGGATTCCAGCTCGAACGCCACCGCCAAGGCCGGAACTTCGTCGGCCCTGCCTAGGGCCTGGATACGCTGCTCACGCGAACCTAGCCGCGAGTCTGTCCCTTCGGACACCACCACACGCGTGCCGACGGCGTGGTGTCAGGGACACGTTGCATCGGCCTGAACATCGTCGGCCGTCCTGGTCATCTGGTGGCCTTCGAGATGACGGCCGATCACCCGGAGTGGTCGATCCTCGGCGAGTTCGGACTCGCATTCGAAGTGCGCCTGCAGACGAAACAGACGCACGTACTTCGGCATCGGGAATGTGCAAAAAATGGCCAGTCCAAGATTTGCACATGTGCACGCAGGTGTGCTCAAAATGCACATAATGCCTTTCAACTAATTGAAATTAAATGACTTTCCTTCCGTTCCATCATCGGCGCGACGGTGAGGTGCCACGGCTGGGCGCGAGCTGGATCGTTCATGCGCATAGTGTACGTGCTGCCGGCGCGCGAGCCGGCCGCGGCCCTTCCGGCACCGGCCGATCCGCGGCGGCCGCTACAGCGCCGCCGCTCGCGTCATCGCCACCGCCAGGCGCAAACGCCCGCTGAAGCCCTTCTGCGACGAAAGCGGGATGACGTAGTCGTCCCCTTCGTGTTCGGCGAGCGTGCCCAGACCCTCGCTGGAGCGCTCATCCGCGAACAGGTAGCGCACATTCCAGCCGTCGTCGCTGCGCGTCGCCTTGACCACCAGCGTGTTGCGAAACAGGTATTCGCCTTCGACGTGCTTGTCCAGCCACAGCTTGTTGTCGATGGTGTAGCCGGTGCTCGACACGGTCAGCTCCACGCTGAACACGACGGTATTGCCGGAGGTGATCTTGCTGGTGTCGAGAAAGGCCGAAAACAGCACCGGCGAGCGTGGCGCATCCCGCCCGACGTTGTTTGGCCGCAGCAGTTCGTCGAAGCCGCGCAGCACGGCGCTGAAGGTGTCGCGGCGACGCTCGGTCAGCCGGTAGCTGTTGGTGCCGCGCGGGGCCACGGTGGCCTCGAAATAGTACGAGGCACGCACCTGCTTGCCGTCGTCCTTGGCCTTCTGCACCGAGGTCGGAAGCGGCAGCGCGTCGACCTCCAGCGTGCCGTCCACGCGCATGTCGCCGAACAGGAAGCGCACCAGGTTCTGGTAGCCCTCCTCGGAGTTGACCACGCCGTACACGCCGCTGTGGCTGCGATAGGCGAAGGCGCGCGGCGCCTCGCTCACGGTGGCGTTGTCGATCTTCACCAGGCCGTCGCTCATCTCGCCGGCCAGCTTGCGCGAGATGCCGAGCGCCGCCTCGTAGTCGCGGTGATTGGTGCCGACGAAGCAGAAGAAGCGCTGCGGGTCGAACTTGCCGTCCAGCGTATCCACCCGCTCCGGCGTGCCCTCCAGGCCGAGGTAGCCGGCCATGTTCTTGCGGTTGAAGTTGTTCATGTCCCACAGGCCCAGCACCGCGGGCACGTTCATGCCGGCCATCTCGATGCCGTTGTGCGGCGTGGCGTAGGTGAACACCTTGTCGACCATGG